>Ga0099364_10001037_pt1 | contig 46749 bp, 32 predicted proteins | sample TergutTh196P3_FD_73070 | JGI IMG/M metagenome (GOLD analysis project Ga0099364, IMG submission 73070) | Microcerotermes parvus P3 segment gut microbial communities from Pointe-Noire, Republic of the Congo - Th196 P3 | ecosystem: Host-associated > Arthropoda: Insects > Digestive system > Gut ...
AGACTTTTTGGTTGGACTCCTTGTGGTCATTGATGTATTCAAAAAGCTCATCCAATTTTGTATCCGTATTTTTCGCGTATTCAAGAAGTTTCAACTCGACATTGGTAATGTGTTCAAAGAGAAGTGAGTTGCTTGCGATAAAGCGCCGCATTTCAACGAAAGTTTCCATAATGCGGATACTAACTTGAATGGCCGTGTCACTACGCAGAACCGCAGATAGCATAGCAATTCCTTGTTCGGTAAAGACATATGGCATAGTCCTCCGCCCGCCTCGTTTGGAGTCATTTTCGTCATTTCGATTTGAGGTCGCAAATTGCGACCTCAAACCCTCGAATTCGTCACTTGTTAATTGGAAGCAGAATTTTTCAGGAAAGCGTGAAATATTACGCCTCACCGCTTCATTAAGTCTTTTGGTTTCTACTTGATACAGCGCGGCCAAATCACTATCAAGCATGACCTGCTGATTTTGAACGATATAAATGAGGCTTTTTATGTCAAACGGTCTCTCCACAATCGAGGAGAGTTGAATCGCATCATTATCCTCTGGTACTAATCCTTTCGTTTCTTCACTCATGGCATCTCCATAAACTTACTATGACAAATTGGCATTTCAAGTTTGCATTGAAAAAAGTAGTCGCAACAAATGTAACGCTCGCTACAACTGTCCCGCCGGTAGCGCAGAAAACGGCGACGCCTAAACGTGGCACAAGCCCACTATACCACAACCCTCAACCATCTTCCACATTTTTTTGGTATATAATCGACGGTCATAAAATCATTCCTCCCCGAACCACTGCGTCATCCTTGCGCAGACGGTTCGGACGCTCCGCATCCATGCTCCGCTCTCGAAATGATTTTTATGACCGCTGCTTATATAGTCAGAGCGTACGCTGCGTGGAGCTTCAGACCTCTACAAAAAACGCCATGCGGGCAGTTGCAATTAGCTGTAAGATATTAGCGGCATGGCGTACGCGCCGCGGTCGAATACAAAGCTCAGGTTTGCCGTTGTTTGCGAGTGGCTAAATGAGCCGGTTTCTATGCCCGCAGCGGTGCACAGATTGTCAAACTCGACGGAGTTTGCAAACCCCGCAAATATCGCCTCGCGAGACTCGCCGTTCTCAAGGCGTCCCATCCAGTGCGCAAAGCCGCCCTCGTCGGGCATACGCCCAAAGAACGTCCGGTATAGCATGGTGACAAACTCTTCGTCGTCAAGCTCTAAGTTTTTTGCTTCCTCGCTAAATACAAAGGCAAACATAACATCAACCGCCGCAACCTCGCCGCTTTCTAATTTTTCCATCCAGTGGTCAAAGCCGCCCGAGTCCGGCTCTCGCCCAAAAGCATTTAGATACAAAAACTGCACAAAGTCTGTTTCCGTTTCGGGGGCTGGGGTATTGCCCGGCGTGATGGCGGGTTTTGTCGGCTCGCTGTCGGTCGGCGGCGGCGGGCCGGCGGGTGTGTGGAAAGTGCAGGGGCTTGCCGCCGTGCAGGTTCTTTCTAAGCCCGTTTCGTCGCAAACGCTGCATTCCGTGCAGTTTGCCGCCTTTGGTGTATGCCCCGCCGCTCTTGAAACTGTTGTCGTGTCTATACAGCCTTCTGTCGAACATTCAAAAGTATCGTCGCCGGCGGTTTCGCAAGTCGCCGTGGTGCTGACAAAAACTGTGTAATTATGGTCGGGGCGTTCTGTAATCGGGCGGGTTTCAGTATGCCCCGTTTCGTTGCAGTCGCGGGTACAGCTTCTTGTTTCCACGCCGTCTGTTATGCAAGTAGGCGCAAGGGTTTCAGTATAGCCGCTGAAGCTGTGACCGAGTGCTCCAATAGTCTCGCCGCCCTCTGTTTCGCCGCAGCCCCGTGAACATTCGAGAACCGCAGTCTTGCCGTTTATCGTGCAGGTCGCGGAGATTGCGATGGCTGTTTGAACCATATCATGCCCTAACACTCCAATAACCTCGCCGCCCTCTGTGTGGTCGCAACCCGTGCGCCTACAGGCATACAACGCCGTCGTGCCTGCCGCCGTGCAGGTAGCGGGGATTGCGGCGGCTGTTTGAACCATATCATGCCCTAACGGGTTGGTGTCTTTTTCGTCTGTTTCGCCGCAACCGTTGTCGCAGGTGGCTGTTGCTTTGCCGCCTGCTATGCAGGTCGCGGTATCGCCTGAGTATGTCGTGAAGCTGTGACCGAGTGCGCCGCTTGAAGCGGGCTTGGTGTCAGTTACGGTACAGTTATCGTGGGTACAAGTCGCGGTTTCCGTGCCGTGACCTTCGCAGGTTGCGTCGCCGTTGTGAACGTACTCGCCATAAACATGGTCAACGCAAGTCCATTTTGCATAGAGACCTACGCTTGTTAAACCTTCTAAAGTGGAATTAAAATTCCACGACTGTGTAAAACTCGTATTTGTATACCAGCCGTCAAATACATAGCCCTCCCTTTCGGGGTCTGCGGGTCGTGTGATTGCGCCGCTCTTAACCACCTTTACGGAAGTATTGGGTCTGCCGTCCATGTAATTAAACGCAACCGGGACTGTTTCGGCCTCGTTCACATCGTCAACCGCCGCGACAATCGAGTTTTTAACGTAGTTGAGCACAGTGCGGTCGGTATTAAACCAATACGGTTGATAATATATACCCTGTAAATAGCCGCCCGCGCAGCTTATACAGTCATCAAGTTCACATTTACCAATGCAGTACTCATACTCCATTGCTATGAAAGCGGCGCGATACTTCACCGCTAAATCCTCATAAACCTCTATGTCCGTGTCTATATTAACGAGAATCGATTCTAACAATCCAATAAACAAATCATCATTTGTACCCTCAAACGTCTCATTAAAAAGCGCACCCAAATAGTCTAATATATCATAGCAATCACCGCCGCAATCTTCTTTGCAGATATTGCATAGCCCGAACAAGTCTATTTCGCCGTAATAGCTAAGGTTTTCGTTGAGCAGCCAGTTTTCATTTATTATTTCGCCTAATCGGTCCCAGACGACGCTTTGACCGGGTTTGTCTCCATATGCTTCAACATACATAAGCCTAAAGTCGCCGCTGTCTTCTATTTCGTGCCATGAAAAATACACCTCAAACTCATCCGAGCCTTTAATAAAGACCACTTCAAGGCATATATAAGTATAATAGCCAACCACATGGTCAGAATAATGCCAGTCTATCTTCCAACCGTCTTCTTCAATCGCGTCCGTAAGCAAGTTGTAAACAGCGTCCTTCTCGTTTTGGGGTAGCGTAATGCCTTCGTCAAGTAATAATTCTTCAAAATCGTACCATAAATCGTCGAGGTTTATGACGTCGTCGAGGTCAGTTCTTGCTTGCGTTAGGTCTACGCTCGCCGCGTATATCGCGCCGGGGAGTGCGGGGATAAGGGTCAGAATTACCGCTATGGCGGTGACTAAGCTGATGAGTTTTTTTGTTTTCATTTGTGTTTCTCCTTTAATTTTGGTTTGTTTGGGTTGGGTGGGGTGTGCGACCTTTTGCGGGCGACCGCAAGGGTCGCCCCTGCGGGTAGAAATACAAAAACAGCTATCCGCCGCTAATTTCGGGGGATAGTTGCCTTGTTTATATGTGATTTAGCGCGCGGGAATAAAACGGTATTAAAACCGTTTGTTTGTTTGTTTGTTTGTTTGTTTGTTTGTTTGTTTGTTTGTTTGTTTGTTTGTTTGTTTGTTTGTTTGTTTGTTTGTTTGAATAATTTTGTCGCTTTCCGTCATTTCTGTCAAGCCTTTTTCAATTTTTATTTTGCGGGTTTTTGCGATGTTTAGGGCATATCCTGCGTAGAGCTTTTTAGCGGAGTAAATTAGAGAGTGTAGGCGAAATAGCGGATAAGGTCGAGCACTGTTTGAGCAAAGTGACTTTCATTGATAAAGCAAATAAAGTTCGATTTGTAGATTGAAAGTCACTTGGCGAGTTTGCGAAGACCCCGCTATGAGCTGTACAGTCTCTTTTTACGTAGGTCAAAGCTCTACGCAGGATATGACCTAAACATAAGATATTATAACGTAGTTTGGTTGCATTTGTCAAAGGCTTTTTGAGAGTTGGTGCAAGGAGCCATATATAAAATTTGACATATCGCTTCTAATGCAATAGTATTTATATATGGTTGTTGACAAGAAAACAGGCGCGCTGTTTATGGCGGCGGCTTCCGTGTGCTGGAGTTTCGGGGGCGTTTTTATTAAGTTTATCCCTTGGGGGGCAATGAGCATTGTCGGCCTTAGAGCTGTGTTCGCCGCTTTGGTTTTTGTCGTGTTTCGCAAAAGCTTTCGTGTAAACCTCACTTTGGGTAACATAATTACCGCGCTTTGCCTGTCGGCAACGACTTTGCTTTATGTGTTCGCAAACAAAATGACTACCGCAGCGGCAGCAATTCTTTTGCAGTTCACGGCTCCTGTTTTTATCGTGCTGATTTATCTTGTGTTTTATCGGAAAAAGCCCTCGCTCGGCTCTGTACTTGCCATACTGCTCACGCTTGCGGGAATGTGGCTGTTCTTAATGGACGGGTTTGGAGCAGGGGGTTTTGTGGGAAATGTTTTGGCAATCATTTCCGGTCTGACTATGGCGGGGGTGTATGTCGGCAACAAGCGGGCGGATACAAATCCGCAGGACGCGTTGTTTCTGGGTTTTCTGATAAACTCATTTATTGGATTGATTTTTGCTGTGACGGAAGTGACTGCTGATTTTTCCTCATGGATTATTGTTATACTGCTTGGGGTTGTTCAGGTGGGGCTTGCTTATGTGTTTTTCTCAAAAGCTATCAAGAGTGTTTCAGCTTTGCTCGCCTGCCTTATCTCCACCGTTGAACCTTTGTTGAACCCCCTTTGGGTCATGCTCGCAGGGTTTGCGGGGCTTTTAGATGTGACGGAGATACCGGGTCTGTTTGCCCTCGTCGGCGGCGCAATCATAATCTGCTCTGTTGTCGGGTACAGTATTTGGGAAGACAAAGCGCCCCGAGATTAAATCTGAGAAATCCAGCATTTGCAGTCGTTTGAGGAAATGTTTAATTATTAAACATTTCCTCCCTCGCGAGTGTGGGTTTTCATTTGGAATGTTCGCGGCCTATGTCGTATACGGAGCGCACTTTCAAGTTTTTTGGATCGCCGCGCAAAATTTGCACAGTATAACTTCCGGCGTTTAAGTCAAAGAAATTATCACTGAGCAAAAAGTCCGAGCCGTCCGAGTCATCCGAGTCATCCGAGCCGCTGCCGTAAATCTCGACATTTTTCGCGAAAGCCCCCGCCGTGACGGTTATGTTATCGCCGCTTCGCTCTATGGCGAGCTTCGGGTCTGCAAAATTATAGTGCTTTGGCCTGCAAAACAACGCGCTGCCCGACGAGACTATTTTGCCGTCCGCCTCAAGCTCATAGCTGAAATAATCGGAAAGCTCGTCACAATCCGAAAAATCAAGCTCGTCCTGCCATAGGGCGCAAAGCGCCGGAACGCTGATAAGCTCCTCGCCGCTTTTGATTATATCGGACGACGGCTTGCGAAGTGCCCATCTGATAAGCCCCTGCGCGTCTTTTCTCGTATCGTTTGTCACCGCGAGCCTTGCGGCTTTTTTAATAGGCGCGGGCTGCCGCGTGGGAACCTCACGCTCGGTCATCTCCCCTGTTTCATGGCATGATAACAGAAGCGGCGCGAAAAATCTTTTCGCGAAATAATGCAACGCTTTCCACCGTCCGAAATAATCAATTGACGCCCACGACGCCACCGGCCAAATATCGTTGACCTGCCAATAAATCGTGCCCATGCAACGCCCGCGGCTGCGCCGCCAATGCTCGACGCCATAACGCAGCGCTTCGGCCTGCAAAAGCCCCGAAGCGTACAGCAAATTTTCAAAACTCGACGGATAGAGATACGAGCCCGACAGATAGTACATGATCCTGCCGTTTGCCGAGCCGTTGCGCTGGTGCATTTCCATCACACGCGAGAAAATGTTGAGGTCTTCCGGAAGCGTATATGACTTTACAGTCTCTATGCACGGGAAACTTTGAAAGCCAAACTCGGAGACAAAGCGCGAATAACGCTCCCGATATTCGGAAAAAGGCTTTAGCTCATGCCACACCTCCCAATTATGGACATTGCCTCTGTCGTCGCTGTTCGGGTCGTCAAAGCTGCCCCCGGACGACGGCGACGACGGCCAATAAAATGTGTTCCTGTCGTGGTTTTTGACCTCTTCCGGTATGATTTGCTCAAATATGCGGATATAGTCCGCTTTTTGCTTTGGCGTTCTTTGAAACGTGTCCATGTCCTGCTGCCACTCGATTTCATTGCTTCCGCACCACAAAGCGAGGGATGCGTGGTGGCGCAGGCGTTTTACATTGTCACGAACCTCCGCCCGAATGTTTGCCTCTAATTCCGGCGTCAGCTCATATATGGCGCAGGCAAACATGAAGTCCTGCCATACCAGTATGCCAAGCTCGTCGCATATATCGTAAAATTCGTCGTCTGGATAATAGCCGCCGCCCCATACACGTATGATGTTGTAGTTTGCCAGAACGCAGTCTTCCAAAAGCCTGCGCTTTTTTTCGTATGTTATGCGCGAGAGGATATTATCTTGCGGTATGTAGTCCGCGCCCATCGCGAAAATCTTGGTGTTGTTTACTTTTATCGCGAAAGACTCTCCCCACTCGTCCTTTTCCCTGTCAACCGTCATGGTGCGCAAGCCTATCCGCCGCTCCCACACATCAAGAGCGTTTCCGTCTTTATCTATCAATGTGATTTGTATACCGTAGAGCGGTTTACCGCCGTCGCGAAGCGGCGAACCGCCGCAACGCGAGGGCGGGGGCGGTTCGAAGCCGTTTGGCCACCATAGCTGCGGGTCATTTATCACTATCGGCTCGCTGTTAAACCACGGCAGATTGTCTCCGTCATCAGCTCCCGCAGCGCCGCCGGAAGCGGAGCTGTAAAACGCCGCGCAGTCAATCTGGCAGGCGGATATTTCGCCGTCAGGCGCTGCTACGACAATGTCTATACAGCATTTTTCACCGCTGCACTCTATGTCAAACACCAGCTCTACCTTGCCATCGTCCCTGTGGTTTTGGGTTATATACACGCTGTCGAGGCTGGCTCTGTCCGCATAACCAATTGAAATGCCGCGCCAGATACCGGCGTCGGGCAGTCTCGGACCCCAGTCCCAACCAAACATGCAGTGCGCCTTGCGGATATGCGGAAATCCGCGCATGGCGTCATGCGCGCCGTCAACATTTACCTCTTCATATTTGGCGGCGATATATTTTGTGGGCGAGCGGAAAATGAGCTTTAGCTCATTGCCGCTTTTTTCGACATATTCCGTGATGTCAAATTCAAAGCGCCTGTGCATATTGTCCGCGCGGCCGACGCGGTTTCCGTTCAACTCAATGTCGCATATGGTATCGAGCCCCCGGCAAATCAGAAAAATTGGCAAACCCGGAGCAAGACCGAGCGGCACAAGGTCAAAAGTCCTTGTGAAAACAAAATCGTTGTCCATTATTTTCAAAGCGTCAAGTTCATTTGAACGCCAATACGGGTCAGGCATCTTGCCCGCATCAAGGAGCGCGGAATATACCGAGCCCGGTATCGCAGCCGTCAATTTTTCGCCGCCGTAAGGCGCTTCTCCTACGATTTCGAGTTTCCACTCGCCGTTTAATGATTGCAGCTTCATACATTTTCCTCATTTAATATTTCGTCCATCCATGCCTGAATATCCGCGTCTGTGACGCCCGGCATAGAACCCATTAGCCGCGTCTGGCGAAACACAAATTCCGGCACGCAGCGTATATGCTCATAATTTGAACCGTCCGCCAAAGCCTCTTCGTTGATGTTCGCGTGCTGCGGGAATTTTTTGGCGATATAGCTTAAAAATTCACCGCCCCGCTCCATGCGGCGTATATCGCGCACGGTCGTATTCGGGTTTGCCCGCTGCGGGGCTTTGACCGTAGATTTGACATATACCTCGCCGCAGAGAGCTATGTCGCGCGAGCTGCGCCCAACCATGATGATATAGTCCTCGCTCAAAACATGAAAGTCCGCAATCTGTGTGTTGTAGTAAGAAAACGCGGATTTATCGAGCGTAAACTCCACCGCTTTTGATTCGCCGGGAGCTAATGAAATTTTCGCAAAGCCGCGCAGCTCTTTCTCGGCGCGTATCAGCCTGTCGTCTATGTTTTTCTGACCCACATAGAGCTGCACTATTTCCTTGCCCGCGGCATTGCCCGTGTTCTTTATATTTGCCGTGACGGTGAGCGTCTGCGTGTCGTCTATTTTGGCGGAGCTGAGACGAAGATTGGAATATTCAAACGAAGTGTAGCTCATGCCGTGTCCAAACGGGAATAGGACTTCCATTTCCTTTTTGTCATAGTAGCGGTAGCCTACAAAAATGCCTTCGCGGTATTGCGTCGTGTCGCGCTCGCCAAAATAATACAAATATGAGGGATTGTCGCTGAGTTTGATCGGCAGCGTTTCGGCCAGCTTGCCGCATGGGTTTACGTCTCCGAAAAGTATGTCGCAGGCGGCTCCTCCGCCCGCCTGTCCTCCGATATAGCCCTCTAAGATACCTTTTACCTCGCCTGCCCAAGGCATTTCGACCGGGGCTCCGTTCGAGAGCACGACAACAACATTCGGGTTTGCCGAGGCGACGGCCAATATCAATTTGTTCATTCCCTCCGGCATACGCATATGCAGCCTATCGTAGCCTTCGGATTCGTAGTGATGCGGGAGTCCGACAAACACCACGCACACATCGGCGGATTTTGCCGCGCTTACAGCCTCTGCCATAAGCTGCTGTGATGGCTCGTCGCAATTTTTTACATCATATCCCTTAGAGTATGTGACAGCCGCGCAGCCGCGGGCGGCTTCGAGCGCCGAGGTGACGCGAAACGCGTTGACCGCGGAGCTTCCGCTGCCTTGATATCTCGGTTTTTCCGCCATTTCACCGATAATCGCGACCTTTGCGGTTTTTGAAAGCGGCAGTATGTTATCTTCATTTTTGAGCAGCACCATTGATTCGGAAGCGATTTTACGGGCAATCGCGTCATGCGCGTCAACGTCAAATGTCCTTGTCTCTTCGTCGCCCGTCCGGCTTTTGTCACCCTTATATTTTGATATTACCGTCAAAATGCGCTCCGCCGCGAGGTTCAGAACGGCCTCATCAAGCTCTCCCGCGCGTACCGCCCGCACGATAAGCTCATCATTGCTCGGCACGGCTGCGCCCGGCATCTCAAGGTCCATGCCCGCCTTTAGGCCAAGCACGCGGTCATTTACCGCGCCCCAGTCGCTGATAACGATTCCCTCAAAGCCCCACTCATCGCGCAGTATTTCCGTAAGCAGTCTGCGGTTTTCCGACGCGTATTCCCCGTTTAGCCTGTTATATGAGCACATTACGGTCGCCGGCTTCGCCTTTGTGATCGCTTTTTTAAACGCGGGCAGGTATATCTCGCGCAACGTCCTCTCGTCAATAACCGAGTCGCTCGACCAACGGCGAGTTTCCTGATTGTTTGCGGCAAAATGCTTTATGCTTGTGCCCACTCCCTTGCCTTGCACCCCGTCAATAAATGACGCTGCCATCTCTCCTGCCAGATACGGGTCTTCGGAAAAATACTCAAAATTGCGTCCGCACAGCGGCGAGCGTTTGATGTTCACACCCGGTCCGAGTACGATCCGCACATTTTCGGACAATGCCTCCTGCCCTATCGCCGCTCCGAGTTCGTATAAAAGCTCCCTGTCAAATGAGCACGCGCTGAGCACAGCCGGGGGGAAGCATGTCGCTTCTTTGCTCGGCCTATGCCCGGTGGATGGTCCCGACGCCACTTTACGCAAACCGTGAGGCCCGTCCGTCATCATTATTTTTGGTATATCCAAACGTTCTACAGGCTTTGTTTCCCAAAAATTCAGGCCGGAACACAGCATTGCTTTTTCCTCGAGCGTCATTTCCCCTATGAGCTTTTTAATATCCATTACTTTCAATCTCCTGTTATGTTATTGTATTTAGAAAAATCCCGATTGTAATATTGATTATACCAAAGCAATAAGAAAGTAACAATGATTTGTGACGAATACGATATTCTTTTGCATTTATAGAGAATTTGCGGTAATATGTAACTTACCGCATTAAAGAGACCTGTCTGCCGACAGGCAGACGGTTGACTACGGTTGACTGTTGATTTATGAACTTGTTAAAAACTATGGAGGATTTGAAATGACTACGCAGCAATTGATGGATATTGCCTTAAAAACGGCAAAACTTTCCGAAATGCCCGCCGACTGCGGCATAATCGTAGAGGGCGCGGACATAAAAAGGGTGCTCATGGGGGTAGATATGGACACGGCAGAGCTTCTTTTGGCTGATAAGCTCGCTTTTGACTGCGTTGTGAGCCATCATCCGAGAAACACCAACAACGAAATACTTGATTTGCTAAACACGCACATTCGTAAGCTCGAAGCTCTTGGCGTGCCCCGAAACAAGAGCCAAAAGCTGCTTGAAGAGCGCAAAACCGAGCTCGGCTACAGAAATCATTCATCAAACTCAAGGCGCACGGAAAGCGCGGCAAAGCTGATGAATATGCCGTTTATGTGCATACACACGCCCGCAGATATTATCGGAGAGCGAATCGTTCAAGAATTTTGTGATGAAAAATTCGGCGGCAAGCCCGAGACCACGGTAAAAGATGTTATTGAGGCGCTCGCGCAAATCGGCGAATATAAGGATTCCGTGCGAAAGCCCGTTATCCGAGTCGGCAGCGGAGACAGCTTCGCGGGGCGCATCTATGTTTTAATGTCTGGGCTAACAGGGCCGGGTCCGAAGATTTTAAAAGAGTATTTCGAGGCCGGCGTAGGCACTCTCGTACTCATGCATATCCCCGAAAAAGACGCTAAAGAAATCAAAGAGCAAAGCATCGGCAATGTTATCGTCGCCGGGCATATGTCGAGCGATTCTCTCGGCCTTAACAAAATCGCCGCCGAGTGGGCGAAAAAAGGCGTCGAGACTACCATGATGAGCGGCATTGTCAGCGCGTAAGTTATTTTAATATATCCTCATAACTCGCCGCACTTTTACAGTGTGGCGAGTTTTTTTTTGCTTACAGCAAGACCCTTGCGCTCGAAAGGTTGCTTTTTATCCCTACGCTCAGACAAGAGGCGCATCCATGCGCCTAACTCGCGCGCTCCGCGTCCATGCTCCGCTGACGGGACAAAAATGCAACCTTCCTCACCGGGTCTGGGTAATAACTTTTTGCCCCTCACCCCTCAAATTTTACCCTATAGGGTGTATCGGCAAATTTTTTATACGTCTAAAATACATACATGAGCATTGGGTGAAAACCAATCTCATGTAAAAATCAACTGCCAGATAATTATACATTATGAATTATGAATTTATAGATTAGAAATTGTAAACCAGGAGACAAAATTATGAAAACAATGATGAAAAGACCGAGTGTTTTCAATAAAGCACTATCCGTCATTCTTGTCATCGCCATAATACTCACAGCGCTTTCGCTCAGAATCGGCAAAACTTTGGCCAACCCGGCGGACGGCGCGGAAATCATCTCTTTTGAGCAGTCCGGCGTTGTTTTTGAAAAAACAGTCGAGCTTGCCACAGTTTGGGAAGATTTGGAGCTGCCGACGGAGCTGCGCGCGATTTTTGGCGCGGAAAGCAACGAGCCGGAGGAGAACGAACCTGATGGCCACGAGGCGGAGAGCGGCGAGCCGGAGGAGAATGAGCCTGACGGCAACGAGGCGGAGAGCGGCGAGCCGGAGGAGACAGGACCTGACGGTAACGAGACAGAGAGCGGCGAGCCCGAGGAGAATGAGCCTGATATCCACGAGGCGGAGAGCGGCGAGCCCGAGGAGAATGAGCCGGAGGAAACAGAACCTGAAAAAGCTCAGACATTTGTCTTGAGTGTTCCCGTGACATGGGAGGGGCAGTATAACGGCGACGAGCCGGGAGTATACGTGCTCACTGCCAAAATCGAAGGCTACAGCTATAGCGGCGAGTTGCCGATTGCGATTATCACCGTGTCTGACACAAGCCCTATCATGCAAAGCCCGCAAAGAAGCCCGCCGGGCACAGGCGTCACAGCAGACTATATAATTGACATAGGCGGCGGCAAGCAAGGGCAATCCCCATACCCCGGCTATACAATATCAAACAGGGTTCTGGACTTTACCCAAGACGCAAGCGGCTTCGCTTATGAAATAATTCAGACAGCGGACACCGCGGGCTTTTGGACCTTCAATGTCCGCAATAATACGTCACTTACAATAATCCTCAGCGGACTCGGAAGCGGACACAAGATACCCGACATCTATTTTCATCTGCACGACAACGCGGAAGTAAAGCTGTTTTTGTCGGGTGAAAACACAATAGGCAACGGATATTTCACCGTAAGAGAAAACACGAAGCTCACCATAGACAGCGCCCATTCTCCCGGAACAAAAAGCGAATCGGGCTCACTTACTATAACGAGCGACAGTTCCGGCTATGCGGCCATCGGAGGCCCAAGCGGTGCAAGCAGCGGTCTTATCACAATAAACGGCGGTACGACGAACGCGATAAAGAAAATGCCGAGTCCCACCAGCACCGGCAAAGGCGCGGCAATCGGCGGAGGAGAAAGCGGCTCGGGTCATGTCATAATAAACGGAGGCAAGGTTACAGCGACCATTCTAAACTCCGCAACCAGTAATAGATACGAAGCCGCCCTCATCGGCGGAGGAGGCTCCGGTCATGGATATGTAACTATAAACGGCGGGACTGTGATCGCAAACGGTCATCCCACCAGCAATGGCGCGGCCATAGGCGGAGGCACGAGCGGCACGGGTAATGTTTTCATACACGGCGGGACTGTGATCGCGACTATTCCGAGCGGCGGTAATCCAAACGGCGGCACCACAGGCAACGGCGCTGCCATCGGAGGAGGTAGAGGAAGCGGCAGCGCTACAAGCGGTATCGGAAACGTAACTATCACGGGCGGGCATGTTATCGCAACAGGCAGAAACGGCGCCGCTATCGGAGGAGGTTTGCGCTCATCAAACGCCACAATCAATATATCGGGCGGAATTATCGAGGCAACCACCACCCACGGAGAGGGCGCTGCCATCGGAGGCGGAGGCGGCGGAGTCGGGACAGACAAAGGCGTTATCGGCGGAAATCTCAGTATCACCATCAGCGGCGGAGTGCTCACTTTAAACGCCGAAGACGGAGCTGCCATAGGTCACGGCGGTTATGAAAGAGCAAGCGTATCCTCTCATGACGCGAAAACCAGCGGAACTTTGACCATTACAGGAGGGAAAATAACCGCAATAGTCAGACAAGGCAACGGCATAGGCACGGGCTGGGACAATAAACTTGTTCCCGAACTGCGAATTGATAAGGCCGCGGATATATTGGTATTCGGAAAAGAACGCACAGCCTACGCGGGTATTTACGCGGGAGACAATAACGCGCAATACTTTGACGGTAAAAACCACGGCAGCGGGTACTATGTCAACTTGAATTTCCCACTCGCCGGCTCACCGATTGCGGCGGGCACTGTGTTTCTCGTCTATCTGAGAGACACGACGTCAAACCCGGTAAGAACTATAACCGCTCCTGTGGGTATCGGTATGCTCAGCTTCACTACAGGTGCCTCTAACCCTCAAGATTTCGATATATACATCAAAACCCCTGCGGGTGTACAGCAGCTCTCCCATCCGAGCAATCCCCGCCCAAATCCGCTCCCCAAACCCGAAAATGTGGTCTATAACGACACGCGTATCTATTCTGTAAACCGGACGTTTGACTATCATGAAAGCGAGCATGTACACGACACTTATTTTCGGTCTTTGCCTGTGAGGGTCGGCACGGGAGGAGGAACCGCTTACTATACGGTGGATGAAAAATACGTCAATCCGGCTGGCGAGTCCATTGGACTCGGCGACAGTTCCGCGCTCGTCGCGGCCGGCGGCACGTACAGCAAGACTGTGCTGCCCGAGCCCGCGGGCTATGCTTACAAAGGATATATCTGGGATATAAAGCCCACCGGAAATGAACATATCAAGGGGGGGCTTCCTACAGATGAACCGATCTCGAGTGACAGGTTGATATATTTCGTCTACGATGTGTATGCGGAGGTAAATTTGACGGTCAGCAAGGAGGTTTCAGGCAGCTTTGCCGATAAATTAAAAGACTTTACATTCACAATTTACTTTACCGACAGCGACGATGCAAAGCTGCCGTCAGGCAAGAGCTTTAGCTATGACGGCGGTATGATCCCCGATTCGGGAGCAAAAGCGGCTCTTGGCGGTACTTTGACTCTGGGGCAAGGCGGATCGGATACGTTCACGCTAAAACACGGACAGACGATTACAATAAAAGACGTTCCCTCCGATGTTAAAATAAAAATCCTCGAGACAAAGAGCCTCGGCTACACGATGTCGTATACGGACAGCGCAAAGCCGGGCGGCTCGTATAAAAGCGATATGGAGTTTGACTTCGTGGGTATAAATGCGCGCAGATTTGATTTTCTAAACGCGGGTGATGAAATCGTTCCGACGGGCATTAGAGGCGATGGCCTGTCATTGATCTTGTTTTCATTGGCCGCCGCCGGACTTGTCCTCGCCGGCCTGATGGCGGCGGGATATGTCAAAAGAAGGTGCTCAAGAGGTTGCCTCAATCAATAATCCACAGTCAAGGAGCGGTGTCCCGAAATAGTGACGGAGCTGTCTCCGACTATCGCTTCAAGCTCTTTGTCCGACAGATTCTTGATTTGCACAGATTTTTGATTTACCGTCACGGCGACAGGACAGTCTTTCCAGAAAATCTTAAATGAGATAGAGCCGATTTCTTTCGGCATACAGGGCTTAAAGGTCAAAACATCGGCGCCGAGCGCGTTTACCAAGCCCGCGAAACCATGTACGATTATCTGCCACATCCCGCCGATATTCGCAAAATGAACGCCCTCTGATGCCCGCGGCCTTGCTCCAAAGTCAATATCCATGGAATCCATCCAGTTTTTATAGGCATCCTCCGGCCGGTCAAGCCGCGCGGAAACGACGGCATTGTGGCATATTGAGTTTGACGAATCGTGAATGGTGAACGGGAAGTAATAGTCAACCGACGCGGCTATCTCTTCTTTGGTAAACGCTTCTGTGTAAAGCCCCATAAGCGCGACGACGTCAGACTGCTTGAGGCATTTTGAGCGGTAGCGCAGCTCCTGCGGCGCGTAAAAACCAAATAGCTTGGTTTTGTCTTTCCAAAGACCTTCGATGTCAAGCTCGGTATATGCCGTATCAAAACCGTCGCATTGCCAGATTATATTGCGCTTTGAGTCTTTTGGTATTGTCAGGCCGTCCGCGATTTCAGCCATAAGCCCGAGTTCTTTTTCGTCAAATTTTATCTTTTTGCAGAGCTTATCAAAAATTTGCGGAGCTTCGTTTTTGCACATTTGCGCTACGGTTCTTGCGAGCCTGAGATTTTCGCGGACGACAAAGTTTGTGTAAGCGTTATTGTTGGTGATGGGTTTGTATTCATCGGGTCCCATCACGCCGAGTATATGCCAGCCGCCGCGATGGGGAAGTTTGTTTGCCCGCCCGGTCCAGTAACGCGCCGTTTCGAGAATAATCTCCAAACCGTGATTGAAGAGGAAATCTTTATCGAGCGTGTTTAAGTAGTAGTGCCACAGCCCGACGACGACATCCGCCGTAATATGAACCTGATGATCTGCATACTCAAACATCGGGCAAACTTCATTGCCATAACGGTCTGTTTGCCACGGGTAGCGCGCGCCTTTATAGTTAAAGGATTTTGCGCTTTTGCGCGCGCCCTCGAGCATATGGTAGCGGTACATGGGGGTCATTTTGGCAAGCCCGGGCTGAGTGTAGATATAAAACGGCTGGAAGAAAATCTCCATATCCCAGCAAACCGAACCCAAGTACATCTCCGTAGTTGTGCCTTTGGCGCAGTTTAACGCGTGAAAATCCGTGCTTCTGGCGCGAAACAGATGATAAATGGCCTGTCTGATTGCGCGTTGGCTGTTGTATGGGGATTTGTCTTGCGCCTTTATTTGAATATCCGAGAAATCCCAGTTTTTTGCCCACCTTGCGATATGCTCTATGTGCAATGTTTCAAACCCGGCTGACGCGGCGGCGCTTATCTTTTTTATGCCCTCTTCGAGCAGATGTTCTCTGTCAAAATAGACATCAGCGATTTGCGCGGATATTTTGAGTATCTTCACTTCATCACGGTCCTTTGCGCAATCACCGCTTTGCAGATCAAACACAGTCTCCGAATAAACTTTACGTTCATGGCGCGTCGCCGTATACGTAAAATCATATTTATCGGCGGAGTTTTTTTCGCCGCATCCCGAAAAGGAGCAATCCATGCGGCTTACGGTCACTATTTTGTCGCCCAAATTTGCCGTGACGTCGCTGTAGATGATATTGCCGAACTCTAAGACTCCCACTGTTCGGCTTATGAACTTGTCATGCCCGTTCGTGCGGACATCGTTATCAACATAGCTTTTTACTTTAACCCGCGCCTCCCCGCCGGATATGAGGGTTATCTTGAGATGCTGGACACAGATAAATCTATCGTCGGGATTCATAAAGCGTGTAAAGAGCAGTTTTAATTTTTTACCGCGAGCTGTCTCCCAGACAAAACTGCGGTATAAGGTGGCCGTTTTCATGTTCAGCCAGCGTTTATAGTCCGTGATTTTACAGGTTTCCATGTTCAGTTTTTCGCCGTCTGAGTAAACTTCAAGACCCAAGTAATACGGAAGATTGACTATTCCTACGTTCCAGTGTGGATGCTTGCCCTGAACACGCTGGATAAATGTTCCCCAACGGCTTTTTTTGCACGGCACGACCTCGAGCGAAACATTCATTGCCAAGCGTTCATAGCTAATGTTCTGCTCATCGTCATAGAAGCCTTCCTCAAAGCCGGAGCGCGTGGTCATATAGCCCGTTCCGAGCGCCATAACCGACTCATTATGCCGCACACGCGTCACATCAAAGCTGTCTTCAATGACACACCAGTCAGGATCGATTTTGAAATTATCACCACTCATTTTTATTTTCTCATTTCCATAACTCCCGCGAGCCGGTTTACAGTTATTTTGAGGTTAAACCGCATTGCTCCCGCCGGAATGTTTTTCTTTAATGCGAGTGAGCACATCTTCGTGCGTCGCGTTAAACGGGCCGTATGTTTCCATCTTTACGGAGACAAGGGCGGCGGCAAATTTTAAAGACTGTGCCGTATCGCGGCTGAGCCTTTCCGCCAAATAAGCCGCAAAAGTTGTGTCGCCGCGTCCCGTTCGCCCAATAACGCTGCTGTTTGAAAACTTTTCAAAGAAAAACGCTCCGCCCGCCCGCGCCAAAACTCCGTCCGAGCGTGTGATCATAATCTCGGGACAGCCCCATGATTCAACGATCAATGCCGCTTCTTCCAAATCTTTTGTTCCCGTGAGGACTTCCGCTTCGACTACATCAAGTTTGACCATGGCCATTTTTGAGATTATTTCTTTTTTATCGGCAACATCGCCAAATCGGATTTCTTTTGTGATTGGGGTTATCTGGCGAACATAGCTTTGCATATCGGTAGTAAGCCTGTGCCCTCTGGCTTTTAATCCGTCAATGAGCGCCATGTCAAATTCGGAGTCGGAAATCCCTCCCAGATGAACATAAGCGGCCTCAAATTCGGGAACATCCTTTGTTTTGATGAGCCCCGCGGTTTTTATGAGGGTGATGTCCCGCTTATCAATATTATCTGATCTATGTGTCACGCGGGAATACGTCGTGACCGGCGCGGGTATTATAAAAACATCCACGCCCAAATCTCTCATCGGCGAAACAATGTCTTCATCTTCAAGAGACATTTTTACCACGGCGGCTGTCTTGATTCCCAGACGTGCCGTCACCATCGCGCCGCAAAGCACTGCGCTCCCGGGCGCTACTATGCTTTCACCGCCAAAATGATGCACTTCGTCAAACGCCATATTACCGACAAACACAATATCGTATTTTTTCATAAAACATATTCCTCCGCCCTCTTCTTTTGAAGAGTTTTCTTTAATTTGCTCGTGTTTTCACATGATTTTGATTTATCTTGAAAATTTTGATTTGAAATGTAGAGAGGGCGTTTAATTTTTTATGCCCGACATGACTATACCCTCGACAAAAAAGCGTTGACCGAAAAGATAGACAATTACCGTCGGTAAAAACGTCAGGCAAGTCGCGGCAAACATTCCGGCATAATCACTCTTGAATGAACCGAGAAAAGTGGTCAGTCCAAGCGTGAGGGTGTACATATCCTTATTTGAAATGTATATCATCTGTTGGAGCAAGTCATTCCAATTGGCGATGAATATTAAAAGCGCGACTACGATCACAGCGGGCTTTATCATCGGAAGTAAGACGGAAACCAAAATCCTTATATGACCCGCGCCATCTATCATTGCCGCCTCGTCAAAATCCCTGGGAATGGACAGCATAAATTGCCGCAGCAGAAAAATATTGAACGCTCCCCCGCCAAAAAGAAACGGGATGATAAGAGGGTAATATGTCCCGACAAGGCCGAGCGTTGACCAGCCGATGTATAACGGAATGAGCGTCACCATAGACGGCAGAAGCATTGATCCGACACAGAGGGAGAAAATGAATTTCTTGCCTCTAAAGCGTAATCTGGCGAACGCGTAACCGCACATGATTGCGGTGGATGTGCCAAATACCACGCAGGGTACGACAATGATAAGCGTATTGCCCAGATACTTAAAAAAGTCAAAGGTCAGCGGATTGATGTCGTAATTTGACCATAGCCAGTCGGGAGGCAGCAGTACCGGAGGCCATCTGAAAATATCCGAGCTTCTCATCAAAGACGAGCGAAATACATACCATAAAGGCATCATTACCAAAACAGCAAGGATTATTACAATGATAAGGCTGATTATGTCAAAAAACCTTTTCCGTAATTTTATTGATCTAAACGAGCCTTTTGGTATACCGCCTTTAAAGCCGCTCATCTTCTCTCATCCTTTCCTTCGTAGAATATCCATGCTTTTGATGTGGCAAACAAAATGAACGCAAGGATTGCCGCCACTATAAAGAAGATAAAGGCGATTGCCCCGGCTTTACCCAGCTCTCTTCCTCTAAATCCAATTTGATACATTAAGTATGACATGAACATTGTTGATTTTCCCGGTCCGCCTTTTGTGATAGCAAGCGCCGGTATGACGACTTGAATATTTATAACAAGGCTCATAAGCATATTATAAAAGATGATGGGCGTCATACATGGGATCGTGATATGTATAAAGCGTTTGATGAAATTAGCTCCGTCAATATCGGCGGCTTCGTGATACACCTTCGGTACATTTTGAAGCCCCGCAAGAAAAATAACGATCAAGTTGCCGCAAGACCAAACGGCGATCATCGTTAATGATTGCATTACAGTGTCCGAGCTGGACATAAAATAGGATTTATCAAAACCCATTTGCACAAGCAAGTAGTTGATTATGCCGCCGTCATAATTAAAGAGAAAATACCATGTTACCATCGAGGCAGCGGCGGGTAATACATAGGGCACATAAAATACAGCCCGAAAGAAGCCCCTTGCCGGGATTTTGCGGTTTAGCAGCACGGCTATAAAAAAGGAGTAGACTATGCTGGCGAAAACTGCCATCAGAGCATAGGTCACGGTTACTGTGATAGAGTTGAGAAAGTCTATGCTCGGATTTTCGAAAATGTCAACGAAATTATTAAGGCCGACAAACTCAGGCGAGCCGAGAGGGCTGTTTTGCACAAGATGACCGACATTCAGGTTGAAAAATCCCATGATAAAGGTGGTGAGCAGAGGTATGTAAGTAATCAGGGATAATCCAAGAAAGGCGGGGATCAAAAACAAGTAAGCCGCCCGCTCTTCTTTAATGGCATTTTCTGAATGTTTTTGCTTTCGCGTCAATTTAAGCATTATACGTCTCTCTTCTACTATGGCAACCTCTTGAGCACCTTATCACGCCAATCTACCGGCGCTTTTTTAGGGAGAGCGGTTTATCAATCGGATAAGGAGGTCTTCGTCGGCGCGGCATGTTAGAGAAGACCTCCGTTATCACAAAAATCAGGGGGAGCGGGAGACTATCCTGCCAGAGCGGCTTCCATCGCGGGACGGATTGCTTCTATAACTTCTTTTGCGGTTTTGGAGCCTTGGAAAACCTCAACTAAAGCCGGCTGCAATACGCCGGTATACACTTCATATGTGTTTGGTGTGTAGTACCACGCCGTGGATTTTGTTATGTTTAAATCCATCGCGACGTCAACAATAGCTGTTTTATAGGCGTCTCCGAGCGGAACGCGGACAGGGGACGCGTCAATCCATGCCGGCAGCTTCGCGTCATCATACCAGCTAAGCAGGTTTGGCATCCACCAGCCTTCGATAATCGGACCCATGTTGTTTTCGGGATCGTTGTACCATCTCAAAAAGGCCGCGGTTTCTTCCGGGTATTGGGTTGTGGCAAACATTGCGGCAGGGCCGGCTGTTGCTATGTTTGCTTTTTGCTTCATGTAGGGAAGTACGGCTACTTGATAATTTACGTCTTCAAAGAATCCTCTAAAGCCTGTGACCCATTGACCGTCCGTACCCATCGCCGTATCTCCTCTGCCGACAGACAAGAAGAATCCGTCGTCTACCGTTCCGTCGTTAAAGGGGGCTACTTTGTGTACTAAATGCAGGTCCGCAATCATTTGTATAGCTTCAATCGCGGCGTCGTCAAAGACAATAGATTTGCCGTCCTGTGAGAAGAAACGGCCGCCGTTTGACAGCGCAAAGGCTTCAAGCTGCCATGTGTAGGTGTTTACCGAGCCGCCGTATTGGACGATGTTGTTTGCGTCAAAGTCCGCGTCGTCGGGATTATTGCCGTTTGCGTCAAATGTGAGTGATTTGGCGACCGCGACAAACTCATCCCAAGTCCACGCGTTTGCGCTCACCGCGGGAGGATATGCTACCCCTGCCGCGTCAAATATGTCGGGGTTGTACCATATCGCAAGCACTTCGTTGGCTGAGGAGTAAGCGACGGGCTCTCCTTCATTTTTGAAGATGACGTAGTCGAGGGGTTTTTCCGACGCTCCCGCATAGACGTCATAGGTGCTCAAAAGGCCATCTCTTGCCCAGCCGATAGCGGTGTCCTCAGCGACCATGCCGCAGTCGGGCATTTCGTTGTTTGCCGCCATGACTTGAAGTCTTTCAACATAGTCGTCGCGGCCGATTTGCAGAGCGGTGACATAAACTTTGTCTTGCATATTGTTGTAGACGTCGAGGGCTGCTTGCGTCGTTTCCTGCTCCGCAGGGTCTCCCCACAGCGAGAACACAAGTTGGATAGGTCCGTCAGAAGCGGGGTCTGCTTTGTCGCCACATGCCGTGATAAGCGCGAAAAGCATAAGACTGGCGAGAATCAGCGCGATATAACGTGATTTCTTCATTTTGTTCCTCCATTTTTAAAATTTATTTTGATTGCGCGCGCCGCGCAAATGGACACGGTTTTAATCAAATCAATTGTGTTAGCCCCCGGCTTAAAAAATCCATCTAAACGATTAGATTAAGTTTCATTATAAATATATTATTGCCCTTTGTCAACACTATATTTTCAAGAACTTTACCCTATAGGGTGTAGCGCGGGTTTTCTGCAAAGCGTAGAATACGGACAAATAAAAGAAAACTCTTCAAATGAAGAGGATGGAGGTCATAAAAATGGAACGGGCAATTGAAGCGAGAATAACAGCGTTAAGGGAACTGCTCGAAGAAAAGCTCTCGCACAATCCGCACTCACAGGAGTATGTAGATTCCGTAGTGGAAAAGATATTTATGGATAACCAATTGGGCCTTGCGTAAAGCCGTGATTTTCGATAAAGGGAACAAGCAAACATTTGAGGTAATTTTATATGGTTAAAACGATTGAAGAATTAAACAGGGAGTTTGCATCGGCCAAAACACGGCTCGCGTCGGAAGCAAAGAAAAAAACAAAAAGCGCCGGGATGCCAAGCCAAAAACCAATGCGTGCCGAAGATACGATTTTGCAAGCCCAACGCGCTGAGATACCAAACCAAGCGGCAGCGAGCACCGAAGAGCAGGAAACAAAAAATCAGGCGAAAAACGCCAAAGAAATGAGCGCGAAAAAATCCCGCAAAGGCGGAGTTGGCAAAGAACTCCTTTTGCTTGGGTTTAAAATCGCTTTGCTGGCATCCTCTGCGGCGGTCGTTTTGACATTTTTGTTCGGATTTGCGCGAATGGGCGACCCGGCAATGGACCCCGCCATAAAGGACGGCGACTTGGTTTTATTCCACCGATATACAAAGGCGGGATATTTGCCCGGTGATGTTATCGCTTTTTCCATAGACGATTCGGTTCAGATAAGGCGCGTCACCGCGACAGCCGGAGATACTGTTGATATTGAAGACGGACGCCTTGTGATAAACGGATCGCCGCAGCAAGAGCTGGGTATTTACCAAAATACGGACAGATACGAGCAGGGGGTGAGCTTTCCTCTCACCGTACCCTCCGGGCAAATATTTGTCTTGGGCGATAACAGGGCAGGGTCTACCGACAGCCGAATCTACGGCTGCATTGAGATAGATGATACGCTCGGCAAGGTGATGACGATACTTCGCCGAAGAGGAATCTGATATAAGGAATACAGCACAAGGAGGTATGGCTAATGAAGTCAAAATCAGTAAAAGCGATAAAAGGCATTAACGGCATAATCAATTATGCCGTGCTCATCGTTGTAATATTGCTCTTTTTATTCGCGGCCTATGCCTTATGGGATTCAAATCAATTGTACGCGGGCGCGGACAAAAGCAACTACTCCGTATATAAGCCCACGCCGGAGGATCAGGGAAAATCGTTTGCCGAGCTTGTGGCAATCAACCCGGAGGTGTTCGCGTGGCTGACCGTATACGGGACAAGCATAGATTACCCCGTGACGCAAGGGCCGGACAACATGAAATATGTAAACACAAGCGCCGAGGGACGATATTCGCTCTCCGGGGCTATTTTCTTGGACTCGCGCAATAGTAAGGATTTTAGCGATTTCAACAGCATAATCTACGGCCATCATATGGCAAAAAATGTTATGTTTGGCGAAATTGACGACTTTCGCGATAAGGAAAAATTCGAGGCGCATAGATACGGGAGCATTTACTATGACGGACAGTATCATCAAATTGAGTTTTTTGCCTTTCTCCACACGGATGCTTATGACGGGGAAGTATTTTCCGCAAACGTAAACGAATCGGAGCGCGGGCGGTATCTTGAAAGTATTTTCGCGAAATCCTTACATATAAGGGATATCGGCGTTACAACAAACGACCGTATCATATTGCTCAGTACCTGTTCTGCCGATTCAACGAACGGGCGCGATATTTTGGCGGGAATAATAACAGACGAGCCGCATACCCAGTTTCGCGAGGACGTCAAAGACGAAGGCTCGGACAATAGCTCAAAGACCACAAGAGTAACTTTGTCAAACTATTCCTTTTTTACCGTGCTGACGACCAGTATGCAAAAAGAAATACCGCAAGGCTCTTTGATAGTTACGGTTCGCACAGACCCGGCAAAGCTTCAAATCGGAGATAACATTACATTCATGAAAGACTATAACACGGCTATAACTCATAAAATCACAGATATTTATGAAAACCATCAAAACAGCTCGCAAAGAGGCTTTCAGACCAAAGGGACGGATAATGACCGCCCTGACGAGCATATAGTTTTGGAGATGAGCGTAGTCGGAAAAGTCGTACTCGTAATTCCGGCGGCGGGAGCTGTCATGGAATTTATCGCAAAAAATCTGCTCCTGTTTGCGGCGGCAATCATTTTTGGCGTGATCGCCACTATTTTGATAAAGAAAAAGGCACGGAAAAATACCCGATAGGGTGTAGCGGCGATTTTTTGACAAAACTAAAATAAAAGCAAGAAAACCAAAGCACACGCAAAAACACACGCAAGAAAAACACAAAAATAAAACTGCAACACAAAAAGAAAACAAAAACACGGGCAGGAAGATACTTCCCGGCTCAAAAGAAAAGGAGAAAAAACAAAATGACTACAGTGCACAGAAAAGGATTAAAAATCATGGGGAGCATAGCCATAGCCGCTTTAATGCTGCTTAGTATGCTCACCACAGCTCTCGCAAAAGATTATTCGGAGGGCTTTGACGCGGACAATCAGGCAAAGGCTTCAATCACAAAAGTCTTCGCCATGCCGAAAGGCACCACCACACCCGCGGTGACATTCACATTTACTTTCACACCGCTCGGTATGAAGGTGAGCGGAGTTACGGGAACTGATACGACGGGAATTCCGGCCATCGGACCGAAAACCGTCACATTTACAAGAGGCGAAGAACCCGATGAGAACACCGGGGGCCTGACGTATATAGATGACAAGGACGGCACAAAATACGTCATAAAAGAAACCGACGACTTCATTGCACATCTTACACCGGCGAGCTTTGCGACAAACGGAGCGGGCATCTATGTCTACCTTGTAGAGGAGACCTATGGAGGACAAACTATTGTCAGCGCGGATGAAAAAGAGAAAACTTATTACTCATCGGCAAAATACCTCCTGGAGGTTTGGGTAAGCGTGGATGAAGACGGTAAACTCTACGTGCAATACGTCAGCCCAATCACCATCAAAGAGTATCTCGATGTCTATTACGAGGGCACCGAGGGCGGCGACAAGATTGACCCCACGCCGGGCGAATGGAGAACCAAGCCGTATGAAACCCTCAAAGACGGCTTCTCGCAGCTAATCTTTACAAATAAATATTGGAAAACTGACGGCGAAGACCCCGGCAAAACCGCTCTTGAGATTATAAAAGAGGTTGACGGTAACGACGGTGAACACGGCAAATATTTTACCTTTAATGTAAAGGTCATTCAACCTGCCGTCATACCGCTTGACCCTGACAATCCCGTATTTGAAACTTACCGCGCATACGTGGTTGATACTGACGGAACAATCGTAAAAGCCGTAAATAATGAGTATCATAACGGCACGATTTCAGGCACGGATGCGCACGGAGATTATTATATCTTCACATCTGATACAACAAAGACGGTGCTTCTAAAGCACAACCAAAAACTCATCTTTGTTGATTTGCATGTAGGCGCTGACGTGGAAGTGACCGAAACCGGCGACAAGGATTACAAGCCGGCATATAAACACTTCCTCAGCCTCGACACATATCCCGGAACTATCGGCGCTGCTTGGGGATTTCCGCTAAATCCCGACGATGACGACCCTCACTACCTGCCGGAGGGCACAAACCAAAACGAGGTTACGTTTACAAACACCCGTACAGGCGCGACTCCGACGGGAATCAGCGTTGACGACCTTCCATACTTCACACTCATTGGCTTGGGCGCGGCGGGTTTTGTAGGCTTTTTGGCGGTAAAGCTCCGCAAAGGCAAAGACACATAAGCAAGCGGGCGTGAGGGCGGATATCCGCCCTCACGTTAAAATAAAAGGCATAAGCGAACTGTCCAATTGGGGCAATTTAAAATAAGAACGCTTCTGAAAATGTAAAATACGGCGTTTTTAAGATGAAAGCAGGCAATCATGAACAAAGCAGCGATGAAAAAAAAGTTAATAATATTCATAGCCGCGGCGCTTTGGGCAATGATAGGCATCACCGCATCAATCGCAAATGCTGCGGACGGCGAAGTCAATCTGACAGTCAAGCAAATCTATAATATATCGGATAATGAACATGATGATACCGCCGAGTACATATTCAAAGCGTTAAAAGCAGGCAATCCAATGCCCTTTGCGGCAAACGGGAAAGACGAATTCAGCTTTACGATAAAAGGCAGCCAAAGCATAAATATAGGGCCGATCATCTTCACCAATCCGGGCATATACCGATACGAAATATCACTCAAAACAGAAATTGACACGGCCGTATGGCGCGTTTACCTTATTGAAGTACATGTAGACAGCGAGCTAAACGCTTATGTCATAGTCTATTATGAAAACGGGGCTAAGGCGGATGAGATACTGTTTATCTACGGCTTTGATCCCACCCCCGCGCCGACCGACCCCACGCCAAACCCGCCGGGCACCCCCGACCCCCACGAAACCCCAGACCCGTACAGGCCGCCCGTTTCACCCACCCCCGACGGGCATGACATCGAGTACAGACCATATCCGCCGGACACGCCGTCCCCGCCCGGAGGCGACGGGCCAAAGACGGGAGACAACAGCAATACATTGCAAAACACTATCTTATTATGCGCGGGCGCGGCGTTGGTTCTTGGGGCAATCATAATCCTCGCGGCGGATAAAAAAGCCAAAAGAAAGCAAAAAAGGAGAAGACAATGAGCAAGATACTAGCGGTCATGGCCTTGTTTATCGGCCTTGCCCTCGCGGGATATGCCGGGAAAGGATTGCTTGATACACAAAAAATGAACGAACAAGGGCAAAAAGCGTATAGTCAGATAAGAGAGAGCATAAAAAAAAGCTCCTCGGGCGATTTATCCGGCTTTGCCGATTCCGGCAGCTCAAATGATACGGGCTATCTCACAGACGCCTCGGGCTATGATGTGATTGCGGTACCGGAGCTATTTATTGATTTTGATATGCTCGCGCAAATAAACACAGACGCGGCGGCATGGCTGTATTCCCCCGGCACGGTGATAGATTATCCCGTTATGAGAGCGGACGATTACAGTTTTTATCTAAATCATCTGCCCGACAAAAGCGTAAATAAAAATGGGTCGCTGTTTATAGATTATAACAACAGTCCCGATTTTAAAGATTTTTTGACGGTGATATACGGCCATCATATGAAGTCCGGTGAAATGTTCGGCAGCTTGGTCAAATATAAGGAGCAAGAGTATTTTGACGATCACCCTTTTATGTATCTTTACACAAATGGCAGTAATTACCGCATAGATATTGCGTATGGCTTTGTGATCTCGGCGCGGGACTGGTCAGATAATGGGTTTATGTATGAGGAAAATTTACCCGCGCTGTTATCATATGCTCAAAAAAACACTACGTTTTTTAGTGAAATGGAGGGCGGATATACGCAAAACGAGCGGATAATCGCCCTGTCAACCTGTTCATATGAATATAGCGACGCCCGCTATGTCATCATCGGTATTTTGCGGGAAGCATAGATACCCCGCCTCTATTCTTTCACGGTCATAAAATCATTCCTCCCCGAACCACTGCGTCATCCGTGCGCAGACGGTTCGGACGCTCCGCATCCATGCTCCGCTCTCGGAACGATTTTTATGACCGCTTTGCTGTGGATTGCATTATAATCAGCTTATGCAAAAGAGCGCGGCGCATTTATCTGAAACAAATTGATACGTCAAATCGCGAATATACAAAACTTTATCGCGCAGCGGCACATTTTCGGGATTGGATAGCCGCGAGCGCATTTTTTCCGAGTCTTGCACAAGCAGCTCAAATATGGTCGCAATATCCTCATATACATCAGCCATACCGTATGCGCAGGCGAAAACGCCGCCGTGAAGCTCCTCTTTAAACTCGCTGTTATAGCTGTCGCCGACATATCCGTAAGGCCGGCTTAATTTTGTCATGCCGTCCTCAACACTTCCTCGCCCGTAGGATTCGTTAATGATAAATTGCACGCTATGACCCAATTCATGCGCTAAAATTCCGGCGGTAGCCTTGCTTTTTGAAGGATTTTCGTCAAATCGCAGGCAAATGACCAAATCAGACGTCCACCGGGCGGAGCCTCCGTTGCGATCCCACAGCGGTTCGAGCCGGATTATAAACGAAGAACCGTACTGTTTGTATCGCAAAACCAAATCTCGTATGAAATCTGCCGAAAAGGCTTTCAGGCAGCGGGTGATTTCTTCTCCGGCTGCGGCTCCGTTTGCTTTGTTAAGGCATCCTTCGGGGTCTTCGATCACAATCGAATATTCGTCATAAATGCCTGTGATAAATGAATCGGACGCAAACGCTCCCGCGCAGGCGGTGTCGGTATCGGCGGCGGGCGGCGTACCTGCGGCGGCGGTGCTGGCGGCGACGCCGGTGTTGGGGTTAGCGTTGGAATTAGCGGCGGTGCAGGGCGGCGCCGGCATACCTGATTTAGAAATTTTGGCAGGGATGCTCGAACCCGTACCGGAAGAGAGCGGCATATAGTAATCTGACGAGGCGCCGCCGTCGGCGGAGACGACCGCACCGTCGGCACTCGCCGAGCTAAAATCACCTCGCGCCGATGTACACCCGCCGCCGCCCGCAAGGCTCAGGTCGTCGGGGGCGGTCTCTTCAAAAGCGGCGGCGGCATACGCATACGATGTCTCATGGTAAATGGCGTAAACATACGCGCCAATGCCGCCAAACAAAATAAGAGCCGAAATAACGCAAGCGAGGAAACCAAAAATACCAAACTTTTTAATTTTCATCAAAGCAGCTCTCCTATGGGCATAAAGCCCCGTCCCCTGTACATTTTTGCTACCTGTTTGATTGCGTTTCGTTTCATTTTGTCTTTTATTATAGAGCCATGCTTGATATGGGCTTTTTGAGAATTTGAGAACCTGAATAACGCCGCCCTTTGCCACTTTGCTGTCAGCAACGTCAAGTAATCTTTACGATTATTAGACTGTAAATCCTTGTGTACTTTAGTACGTCTATTGTACTCCCCTTTTGCGAGTAAAGCAAGGAAAATGAGTATTTTCAGCAATATGCTGAAAATATAAGTAAATGTTGACAATTCAAGGGTTAAATGGTTAAATGAATTGCGAAATGGTGAAATTTACCGTGCTATACATCATATCGGCGGGGTATTTTTTACTTATCGGCGGAAAAACGAGGTGACAATATGACAAAATCAGAAGAAACAGACGTTTCGTTCGACACTCAATTTAACGGATATAATAAAAAGCAGGTTGACTTTTATATTGAAAATCTCGCCGAGGAGTATGAGAAGCTATACGGTGAGTATAGCGAGCTTTCCGCAAAGCACGAAGCCTTAAAAGCCGAGCTTGCAAAATCAGAGCAAAACGCTTTGGAGCAGTCAAAGGCAAACGCCGAGGTCATAGCGGCGGCTCTTGCCGACGCGGAGACGATAGCGCAAAAAACCTTAAAAACCGCAACGAAAACCGCCAAAGAGAAAAAGGCCGAGGCCGAGGCGGAAGCAAAGGAAATTATCAAAGAGGCTTATCTGGAAAAAGCAAAAATGATAGTGCAGGCTGAGGAACTTTTGGAAAAAGCCGAATCGGAAAATGCTCTCGCGGGCAAGATTCGCAAAGAGATGGACGACGCTCTCAGATCATCGGTGCATAAGCTGCAAAAGATGATGACCGATAGTAACGGTGTTTGAGCGGTATGCCCGATTGCCGCCATAGTGGAAAACTCTTCAAAAGAAGAGGATGGAGGTTACTTAGATGAAATCTATTTATCATTCCGAAAACAATCACTTTGCGGATGCGTTGCCGCGCCCTCGGATAGATAAAATTCTCGAAGAGGCGATAAAAGGCAAGCTCTTATATGTGATCGCGGGCACAGGCTACGGAAAAACACAGGCAGTGCACTCTTTTATTGAAAATCAGACCGATGCCGTTGTCAGATGGATACAGCTCACAGAGGGCGACAACATGGTTTCGCGATACTGGGAAAACCTTACCCATGTCATTTCATTTGACAACCCGGATTTGGCAAAAGAGCTTTTAGAATTTGGATTTCCCGATACATCAACGCGGTTTAAGCAATTTGCGAACATTCTAAAACGCACGGAGCATCGGGCGCTCAAAACATATCTCGTTTTGGACGACTTTCATGTGATCCACAATGAACAAGCTCTCTTATTTGCCGAACGCTGCGCTCATTTGCATATTCCCGGGGCGTGCGTAATTATAATCTCAAGAAACGAACCCGCCATAAACGCGGTTTCCTTACTCAGCAGAGGTGAAATCAATTATATCACCGAGGACGATCTGCGCTTTACGGGCGACGAGATATATGATTTCCTTAACAACCAGGGGATCGCTTTTTCCCGAAAGCATATAGACCGCGTTTCAGACGCCACCAAGGGTTGGGCGTTTGCTATTTCCTTGTTTTCCTTATCTTTGTCCCGAAATCCAAAAAATCTCGATTTGGCGGCGGAGAGCATGAAGCAAAATATTTTTCGCCTGATGGAAACCGAAGCGTTCAACGATTTTCCCGAAAAAACGAAAAAACTCCTCATAAAGTTTTCGATGATCTCCGATCTTCCTCTTTCCATATTGGGTGATTTTTCTATCGAGGGCGATTTGTTGCGCGAGGCTCCGCAACTCGCATCCTTTGTGTGGTATGACAGCTTTACGGCTTCTCAGCGGGTTCATCCGCTGTATTGGGAATTTTTGAAATCAAAGCAAAATTTATTGACCCCCGAGCAAAAGCGCGATACATTCCAAAAGGCCGCAAAATGGTGCGTTGATAATGGTTTTAACCATGATGCCATGTATTATTTTGCGCAGTTAAACGACTATGAACGCATGACGGAGCTTTTATTTTCCCATCCGTTCAAATTGCCGCATGATGCCTGCGAGTATTACTTGGATATAATTTTAAACCTTGCGCCGCCAAAAGATAAGGACAGCAATATCAACTATATGATTTTGATTGATTACTTTGTGCCGCTTTTGCTTATGGGAATGGGGCAATACCAACAGGCTGAGGAAAGAGCTTTGGGCGTGGTGAGCAAATGGAAGGATATAAAGACTCCGCAGGCTATCAAGCTATTGTCCATGACCTACAGCAACTTGACCTATATTGATATGCACACCTGCACGGCAACGCACCGATACAACGCGCCGATATACATAGAAAAGGCCGTTGAGTATTTCAAGCTCAGCTCGCTGCCGCCGTCAAAGACATCCGGGGCTTTTAGGACAGCCGATACCCGTTCGCTTGCCTGTTTGGTGGGAGAGGGGGCCGGTGAAGGTGATTTTGAGGTGTTTTCAAACGCGGCGAGGCGGACCAACAGCTTTATTGAGAAAACTTATCACAACACGTACTATGGCTATGAAGATTTGGTGGCGTGCGAACTGGCGTTTTTCAAAAATCTGCCCGATGAGGCGGGGCGCGCCGCTCATACCGCGATATTGAAAGCCCGCGAAAAGAATCAATACAGCATTGAGGCTATGGCGTCGCAGTATTTACTGAGATTATCCGTCGCCCGGGGCGATTATCCGCAAGCTAAACAGGTCTTGAAGCAAATGGAATCGCGCCTTGAAAATTTCGATTTTTGGAACAGGCATCTGCTTTTTGACCTTTATACGGGATTCTTTTATGCCTCGATAAATCTTCCCGAGCTTGTGCCGTCATGGTTGATTTTGAACGAAGCGGAAGCGACATCCGGGGTTCGGCTGCCGATTTGGGAGATGGTCGTATGCGCAAAAAGCCATATGGCGGCGGGAAAGTATGCGCAGGCACTGACAGTTCTCGCGGGCTCATACCCCAGAGTTCCTGTCGAGCGGTATGTTTTTGGCGAGATAACCTTTTCGCTGTTAGCGGCGGCGGCGCGTCTGCAAACCGGAGATAAAGACGGAGCCGCGCAGGATTTTTACAAAGCGTACTTACTTTCATACGGCGGGGTATTTGAAATGCCGTTTGTTGAGCTTGGAAAGCATATGCGGTATTTGGCCGCTCTTACGTCCGGCGATGAAAATTGCCCCGTCCCCGAGCAGTGGCTTAACGCAGTCGTCCGCAAGGCGTCTATCCATGCCAAGAAAGCGGCGGTGCTGACAAAGGCTGTGAAAAGCGAGAAGAAGATTGATGATTCCATTGGTTTATCCGAACGTGAAAAAGAAGTGCTCGGAGATGTGTATCACGGCCTGTCGCGGGAGGAGATCGCGGTAAACCGCTATCTGTCCGTAAATACCGTCAAGAAAATACTGCAATCTATCTACATCAAATTAGACGCCTCAAACAATGTAGACGCTATCCGTATCGCTTTGAATAATAATCTCATTGAGTGACCGGATAAACCGCCTTGCCCCGGTATATCGTTTGCTTTACTCTGCCGCGCAGCACCGCTCCGGCATACGGCGTGTTGCGCGATTTTGACTCAAACCGCGTCGGGTCAACCGTCCACTCTTCATTCGGGTCAAAAACTATTTTATCTGCCGCTAAATCTGACAGCTTTATACCCAATATCGCGGCGGGATTTATGGACATGAGCCGTATAATATCGTCTATGCCGAGCTTTCCCGTGTGATACAGGTATGTCAAAGCCACCGCAAAGGCTGTTTCCAATCCGATTATCCCGTTTGGAGCTTTGCCGATTGGCAGGGCTTTTTCTTTTGCCGAATGCGGCGCGTGATCTGTCGCTATCGCGTCAATCGTGCCGTCGCATAAGCCTTCTATTATCGCCTCGACGTCTTTTTTCTCGCGCAGCGGCGGATTCATTTGAGCCATCGTGCCCTGTTTTGTGATTTCCTCTTGCGTGAGGGAAAAATAGTGTGGGCATGTTTCCGCCGTCACCTTTACCCCTTTTGCTTTTGCGCGGCGGATTATATCAACGGTTTTTGCGGTGCTTACATGGGCGATATGTATTCTCGCGTCAAGCTCGGCGGCAAGCCTGATGTCGCGCCGCGCCATCGGAGCTTCGTCCTCGCAGTGGCTGATGATGAGCATATCATGCTCTTTTGCCAGCTCTAAAGCGCGGCGCATGACGCTCTCGTCCAAAACAGGCATACCGTCGTCCGACAAGGCCACAGCTCCGGCTCTTTTTAGCGACGCAAAATCCGTGAGCTTTTCGCCGCGCTGCCCGACGGTCACGGCGCCGATTGGCAGTACGCGGATTTTTGATTGTTCGGCTTTTCGCGAGATATAGCGAATCAGCTCTGCGTTATCCGCGGCGGGCAGCGTGTTTGGCATACAGCAAACGGTTGTAAATCCGCCCGCCGCCGCCGCCGACGACCCGGAGAGTATATCTTCTTTGTATTCATATCCCGGCTCGCGAAAATGCACGTGCATATCTATAAGGCCGGGCGCAATTTCAAAATTTGCGCTGTTTTCCGGTCTACTCAAGCTCATTCACCTGCCTTCTGAGCTGCTCAAACGTCCCGTCCTCTATTGACAGGCGAATACGCTCCATAAGCTCATTATAGAAGTATAAATTATGCAAAACGGCAAGACGCAAGCCGAGCATTTCCCCCGCTTTGAACAAATGCCTGATATATGCCCGCGTAAAACTACGGCACACCGGGCATTTGCACCCGCTGTCCGGCGGATTTTCATCGTCGGCAAACCTTTCATTTTTTATATTGAGGCTCCCCTCGCTCCATGTATATATCTTTCCGTGCCTGCCGTTGCGGGCGGGCATTACGCAGTCGAAGAAATCAATGCCGCGCGCCACACATTCCACAATGTTTTGGGGCGTGCCGACGCCCATGAGATAACGCGGTTTATCCTCCGGCATATGCTCCTCGACGACTTCTATCGTATCGTACATTTGCCGTGTCGTCTCGCCCACGGCAAGCCCGCCGATAGCGTAACCTTTAAGGTCAAGCTCCGCTATGCGTTTCATATGTGAGGCTCTGACGTCTGGATAAACGGCTCCCTGATTTATGCCCCAAAGCGCCGCCTCGCCCGTTTCGCGCTCCGCCAGGCGTTTTTGCTTTGAGGCTTCCTCCTTGCATCTGACAAGCCAGCGGTAAGTCCGCTCGCAAGATCGCTCAACATATGGGCGCGGCGACGGTATCTGTACACATTCATCAAATGCCATCATAATATCCGACCCGAGATTTGCCTGTATCCGTATCGAATCTTCCGGCGACATGAATATCTTCCGCCCGTCTATATGCGAGTTGAAAAAGACGCCCTCTTCGGTTATTTTTCGCAGCCCTGCAAGCGAGAATATTTGAAATCCCCCGCTGTCGGTGAGTATGGGTCCGTTCCATTTCATAAACCCGTGCAGCCCGCCCATACGGGAGATAAGCTCATCGCCCGGGCGCAAATGCAAATGATAGGTGTTGCATAAAGCGACTTGGCAGCCGGTATCAAGCAAATCGTGGCTCGACAAGGCGCCTTTTATAGCCGCCTGCGTCGCGACATTCATAAACACGGGTGTCCGGATAACGCCATGCGCCGTTTTATACTCTCCCCTGCGCGCCCGTTTTTGATTTCCTATAAGTCTGAACATATTATGATTTTACCAAATTACGGCTCATAGGTAAAGCGTTTTTGCGATTGGCTGACGCCGGGTGCAATTTGACAGGTGACATCTGCCGCTGTATAATTTGTTTGTAGCAATACGGCAAACGACTTGGAGGAGTTCATAGCATGAAACGCTCGGCGAGATTAGATTTAATTTGCATTGACAAAATATTGAAATACATTCAAACCATGCTCAATGCGTATTTCACTTATCAAATCAACAGCGCGGATGATTTGGCAAATAATGATTTATGTCAGCTTGCCATAACACAAATTATCACGAATATTTATGAGCTGAAACTAAAAATCCGGGAAGAAACCCTCGCGCAAACGCCGTTGTTTGCCAAGATCGGCTTGAAAGCCGCAAGGAATATTGCCAGTCACGATTATGACGGCTTAGATTTTGACATAATATACAGACGGACGATTCAACTGACACGGCAAGAAATATCCGATGAATTGGAGGCGGTTAGAAATGTTGTCAGGCAAGGCGATTCAAGCAATCCTCAGAGCTGAGCACTATCCTTATATCACAAGAGTCGGGGTATTTGGCTCTCACGCCCGCAGCGAGGAAACGAGTGCCAGCGATATTGACATTTTGATTGACTACGATAACAGCTCAGACGGATTCTTGGATGATTTGGACGGGTATATGGAAGATATTGAGCAGTTGTTTCATGGCGAGATCGATTATATTACGATGCCGGGACTGATGAAGTCAAGCAATGAAGCATTCAGAAGCGAAATTCTTCGTGACATCGTTTGGGTTTATAATGCAAATGGTGCGGTTATTGCCTAATGACAGAGATTGAACATTTTCGAGAGATATGAGATATGAAGCTGCTTATTAAAAACGGTACTATTGTCAATGCCGCTGATAGCTTTACCGGCGACGTTTTGATCGCTCACGGAAAGATTGCCGCGGTTTGGAAGCGCGGCGAAGAAAATAAGGATGCCACGGCTGATGAAACGGTTGACGCTTCGGGTCTGCTTGTTTTGCCCGGCGCCATTGACGCGCATGTGCATTTTGAATTGCCTTTCGGCAACATAGCTTCGGCCGATGATTTTTATGCGGGCACGCGAGCCGCCGCCTGCGGCGCGGTGACGACCATCATAGATTTTGTAACGCCGGACAAAGGCGAAAGCCTTATGGAGGCTTTTACTATCCGGAAAAAAGCCGCCGAGGAGAAATCCTGCGTAGATTATGGTTTCCATATGTCTCTTCCGTTTGTGACGGATAACGTCATGGAGGAGATGGATAGCGCCGTGAGCGCGGGTATGAGCAGTTTTAAGGTGTTTATGACCTATGCGTTCAGAGTTTCCGATAATGAGTTCTTTAGAACCTTATCGCGCTGCAAGGAGCTTGGCGCCCTTACAATGGTGCACGCGGAAGCGCATGACGAGCTTACGGCTCTCAAATCCGAATTTATAGCAAGCGGCAAGACCGACAGTTGGCATCATTACAAGAGCAGACCCGAATCCGTTGAGACTTTTGGCGTGAGGCGAGCTATTGAGCTTGCCGCAAAAGCCGGCGCTCCTTTGTATATCGTGCATTTGGCAAGCGCCGGGGGCATGGCGGAGGTCGAGGAGGCGAGACGCTATGGGCAAATAGTCTATGCGGAAACCTGTCCGCAATACCTGCACTTTACCAGCGGCGTTTATAGAAGAGGCGACGGCCAAAACTTTGTCTGCTCACCGCCCATCAAAGGCAAGCACAGTCAAAAAGCGCTTTGGCGAGGCATAAAAAACGGCGGCATCTCTACGGTCGCCACAGATCACTGCCCCTTTACGCTCGCGCAAAAAGCAAAGGGCAAGGCCGATTTTACTAAAACCCCAAACGGCGTCATGGGTACTGAAAATCTATTTCCGTATATGCTCAGCGAGGCAAACAGCGGACGCATTACATTCATGAAAGCTGTGGAGCTTTGCTGTCAAAATCCGGCGAAAATCTTTGGTTTATCTGATGCAAAGGGCACTATCGCCGCCGGAAAAGACGCGGACATAGTGCTTTATGACCCAAACCGCGACTACACGATCACACAGGCGGATATGCACTCTGACGTTGACTATACCATATGGGAGGGGGTCGCTTTGAAAGGCTATCCCACACGCACCTATTTGCGCGGCTGTCTGATATATAAAGACGGCGAGTTTCTTGGCAAAAGAGGTTTCGGAAGATATTTACCGCGCCACCTATGAAAGAACACTCGCTAACTGCTTGGTTACAGCACAGACCCTTGCGCTCGAAAGGCTGTTTTTTATCCCTACGCTCAAACAAGAGGCGCATCCATGCGCCTAACTCGCGCGCTCCGCGTCCATGCTCCGCTTCCACGCTTCGCTTTAACAAAAATACAGCCTTCCTCACCGGGTCTGGAAAACGGCGCACTTCGCCGCTTGACAAGTAGCGGCGCACTTCGTCACTTGACAAGCAGTGGCGAAGGGGTATAATTTGATACAATACATATTTTGATAAAAACGAGAGGGTCAAGGCAAGAGCTGATGAAAGAAAAATTGGAACAAATATTCGCAGACGGGCAGGCGCGTATTGAAAACGCTTTATCTGCCTCTGCGCTCGCGGATGTTAAGGCATATTTGCTCGGAAAGCAAGGGGCTATCACCGAGGCGTTAAAAGAGATACCAAAGCTCGATGCTTCGCTTCGCGCGGAGATTGGGCGCGCCGCCAATGACTTGAAGAACAAATTTACGGAGCTTATTGACGCGAAGCGAGAGGAAATAAGCCTCAAGGCCGCCGAAATCCCCAGCGATTTCGACCTTACAATTCCCGGCGCCCCCCCTGTCAGCGGTGCTTTGCACCCGATTACGCAAATGTGTTATGACCTCAACGATACATTTCGCAGCATGGGCTTTGAGATATTTGAGGAATCTGACATCACAAGCGAGCTTTACGCTTTTGATAACCTGAATTTTCCGCCCGATCACCCTGCCCGAGAGAGCATGGACACGTATTGGATCGCCGGGCACGAGCATGGGCGAGGAGGCGAAAGGCTTTGTCTGCGTCCGCATTTGACCGGAGCCAGTGTCAGATATATGCAAACGCGCAAGCCCCCGTACAGATTTGTCTATCCCGGACGCGCATACCGCAACGAGGCGACCGATGCCAGGCATGAGCGGGCATTTTTCCAGTATGAGGCGCTGATAGTGGATCGTGATTTTACGTTTTCCTCAGGAAAAGTAATGATAAAAAGTATTTTGTCGAAGATTTTTGGACGTGACGTACCGGTGAGAATGCGTATTGGATTTTTCCCGTTTGTCGAGCCGGGTTTTGAAATTGATATGGGCTGCTTGGTTTGCGGCGGGGCAGGCTGTAGTGTTTGTAAGCATGTTGGCTGGATCGAGATCATGCCCGGCGGCACACCGCATCCCAACGTGCTCCGCGCGGCAGGGCTTGACCCGGACGAATATACGGGTTTTTATGTGAATATCGGACTTGACCGGCTGACTATGATGCGCTGTGAAATTGATGACGTGCGCCTGTTTCGCGGCGGCGACCTGCGATTTTTGCGCCAGTTTTGCTAAATAACGTACCTCTCCGGCCACTTCTCAAAAAAGTCTGACGAACCGTCACATCTTCATAAAATGAGCGGACAGACACAAGCGTCAGCACCGAAAGGATGAACATAAATTGAAAATATCGCTAAACTGGATAAAAGACTATATTACGCTGCCGCAAGACATCACGCTTTCCAAGCTCGCTTATGACCTCACCATGTCTACGGTGGAAGTAGAAGAGATACACGACCTTAGCCTGCAATTTGAAGATATGGCCGTCGGGGTGGTGCGTGAGGTGCTCCCCCATCCCGATGCTGATAAACTCGTAGTTTGCACGGTTGATGTCGGCGACCGGGATGGCGGCGGTACAGACGCTTGCGATGCGGGCGAAGCTATTTTGCGGCAAATCGTCTGCGGCGGAATCAACGTCGCGGAAGGCATGAAGGTTGCGGTTGCTCGTCCGGGTTCAAAAGTGCGCTGGCACGGCGAGGGAGACCTTGTCGAGCTGAAAAAAGTAAAGGTTCGCGGCGTGGAGAGCTACGGCATGATATGCTCTTCGAGCGAAATAGGGCTTTTTGACCTTTTCCCATATACGGACGAGGCGACAATAATGGATATTTCCGAGTTTGAGGCAAATGCCGGAACACCTCTCGCCAAAGCGCTCGGACTCGACGACATAATACTCGAAATTGATAACAAATCACTCACAAACCGTCCCGATCTTTGGGGGCATTACGGCATTGCGCGAGAAATATCCGCCATATACGGACTTGAGTTAAAGGAGATTTCGCCATATGACGCTCGCGCAAAAACAGACCTCATCCCAAAATCAAACCGGGAAGCCTTTCAAATCACAATCGCCGACCCGGAGCTTTGCCCGAGGTACATCGGCATCCGTATTGAGGGCATATCAATAAACCCCGCGCCTTTTCACATTCAAAGCCGCATATGGCGCGTGGGTATGCGCCCCATAAACGCCATTGTTGACATAACAAACTACGTCATGCTTGCCACAGGGCAGCCGACACACGCGTTTGACGCCGACATCGTCAGCGGAAATATCAATATCCGCCGCGCCAAAGATAAGGAAGACCTGCTTTTGCTCGATAAAACGAAATTATCACTCACGCCCGACGACCTCGTTATCGCGGACGAAAAGGAAGCTATTGCTTTAGCGGGCGTCATGGGCGGTGAAAAAGATTCAATTTTGCAAAGTACGAAAAATGTAATACTCGAAGTCGCAAACTTCAACGCCCTTAGCGTGCGGCGCACATCAATGCGTTTTGACGTACGCACGGGGGCCGCGACCAGATTTGAAAAGGGCATAGACCCCGAGCGGGCGGACATCGCTTTATCCGTAGCTATGGATATGTTTTCGGCATTTTTCCCGAATATGGAAGTCACCGGATATCACGATAATTACCCAAACAAGCTGCAACAGAAAGAAATATTCGTATCGCACAGCTGGCTTGAAAAGCGGCTCGGAATGAAAATGTCACGCGACTATATAACAAGGTTGCTTGAACGCTTGGGCTTTGAAGTGAGCTTTGATTTGAATGTTCCCGATTGTGCGAACGCCGCTGCCGCTGACCCGGGCGGCGATCTCATGCGAGTGCTGACCCCCACTTGGCGCTCTACGGGCGATGTCGGCATACCCGATGATATCGTCGAAGAGGTCGCGAGAATACACGGGCTTGAGAATTTCGAGCCCGCCCCGATAGTCACCGCTTTCTCCCGCGCCATTAACCAGCCTGAAATTGAAATAGACAGAAAAATCCGTGAATATCTCGCTTTCCGGTGCGGAATGAATGAGATATATAGCTATCCGTGGGTCGCCGATGAGTATATTTCCGCCGTGTTTGGCAGCGAGGCTTTGATATCCGGCGCGGATATGCTTAAAATGTCATCTCCGCCCGCGCCCAATGAAAGATTTTTGCGCTCGTCGCTCCTGCCGGGCCTGTGCAAAGCAGTGTCTGATAATTTACGTTTTATAGGCGAGTTTGCGATATTCGAATCGGCGCAGGTGTTTTTTGACCGTGACTACAGCTCCGTTTACGACAAGCGCGAATCGCTGCCCTTGCAGCGCAGGCACGTCGCCGGGGCGTTTGTGGCGGAACGCGATAAATATGGCGATGTTTTTCGCCGCGCAAAAGGGGCAATCGAGGCAATGTCGCGAAATATCCATATTGAGCCTATAATATTGCGGCAATGCGACAGCAGCGCAAAACCTTTTTGGGCGGACGACACCATTTGGCAGACTATCACAACAAGTGACCCGGCAAGTAACCCGACAAATAACGCAGTGAAGGACGGCGGCGATTTGGCGGCTGATAACGCAAACATCAGCGGCGGCTCGGCAATCGGCATGTTGGGGCTGCTTTCGCAAAAAGCCGCGCAAGGGTGCGGAATAAAAAATGCGGCCGTGCTGCTTTTTGAGCTTGATATTGACGCGCTCTCGCCGCTCTTGTCCCGTACCAATACGTTTTCTCATATTCCCGAATACCCGATGACCGAGTATGATGTGTCTTTATTGTTTGACAGCAGCGTTAAATGGGAGGATATACATAATACCGCCTGTGCAAACAGGTCTTCACACATGGGTAAATCCGCCCCACAAGGGAGCGGTCAGGGCAGCAATCTGCGCGGCGTCTCTTTCGTTGAGGAATATAAGGGCAAGCAGATTCCCGACGGCAAAAAATCAGTCACCATCAGGCTTCTAATCGGGTCGCCAAAAAAGACCTTGACGTCTGAGGAAATCGAATCCCAAGCCGGAGCCACGGTAAAACGCCTGTGCAAAGCCTTGGGCGGCGAGCTCAGGGCGTAGGAGTCAGGGGGCTAACCGGGGCAGCAAGGGCGGCGCGGCTCTTTCGGCTATATTCCACGGTTTCATTCTATTTCCACATCTTCGCGTCCACTGTGGAACTTACTTTGAGAATTTACTTATAGGTCAAAAATACGCAAAAAATGCAAAATTTTATTGCATTTTGCCGCCATTTATGATAAATTAACGACCGCAAGGCCATAATCAAGGGCCGCAGCGACCGTGACGGTGCTCGAACACTATCACGGCGAATGTAGGGACTAAGTAAAACATCTGCCTACAGACACGGAAAAACCGCCGCTACAACCTCTATCAGTATACCTTTTCATCTCGGTATTTACAAGCTGATTTTGTGGCTTCGCGGCAGGCTATCCGCAATAAACGCTGAATTAAACATCGGCGCGTATGTAGGTAGAGCCAACTTCGTTGGCTCAGGCAATCACTTGCGTGATTGCTCCGGGTATGATATGCCCCCTCTGCGTGCGTTTTTATTATGGCCTTTTGCGAAAAGGGTGGCTTTTGCACGCACCCCAAACGGAGCAACGTCCGCAAACGGAGCGGAGCAATCCGAAAAGTCATTGAAATTAAAAGCAAAAGGAGAGATAACCCATGAAGAAACTATTGACATTACTGCTCATTGCCGCGCTCGCATTATCGCTCACTATGACGCTCGCCGCCTGTGGTGGTGACGGCAGCAATGGGGGCGACACACCCATTGCCGCAAATATCGGCGATGTTATTCCATTCGGTGGATATAATTGGCGTGTATTGGACGTACAGGGCGGAAAGGCATTTATTATCAGCGAAGACATATTGGAACGACGCCCATATCATGAACCCGGCGGCCGCATAACATGGGAAAATAGCACAATTCGCAATTATCTGAACAGCGAATTTTTGAGCAGCTTCAGCCAAGCCGACCAAGCAAAGATAAGTGAAACAACAGTAATCAACAATAATAATCCAACTTACGATACACCCGGCGGCAACAACACAGTAGACAAAGTTTTTCTGCTTAGCATATACGAAGCTGGACGATATTTCGAAAACGATTCGGCAAGGATAGCGTATGATTCAGACGGCGAAGCTGTCTGGTGGTGGCTTCGGTCGCCCGGCGACTATAGTTATTATGCCGCGTTCGTCAACAACGTCGGCTACCTCAACCACAACGGCGGCAATGTCAACAACAATATTCCCGGCGTTCGTCCCGCTTTGTGGCTAAATCTGGATTGAAGCACTTGCCCTCATTGCGGAAACAAAGATATTTTTTCGTTGGGCGACGGTATGATGAGTTTTTCTTCGCTCCCTGCGCAAACGTATCAAACCGTGTTTGCTTATTTTCGTGCGGAGATGCTGCATTGCGTTGAAAAAGGCGGCACAGAAAAAGACTTGATAGACACGTTAAAAGAATACGTCGTTGCGGCGGCTGACATTGATGCCTATTTCAATTTTTATATGGACATATTTGTCGTTATACTCGCCAGTCTGTTTCTTCAAAAAGATAAGTTTTTAAGAGAAATCCCCGGATTGCTGCGGAAATTCCTATTTGACGGCGGCGAAGGTTTCGATATTGAGAGTATCGACTTAACCGACAGAGCCGAAGCGTCAAACACAGTCGCAGGGCTGCTTACCCGTGATATAGTCCGGCGGCAAACGCGTCTTAAAGATGATTTTAGCATAATTGTCAGCAATGCCTCGGATTTTAAAAACTTAGTACCGTTACAACGACTGTATCTATTATCGAAGCAAGGGCGTAATTATTTGTCGGGGGAGTTTAAGACAAGGCTTGCACCTGATTATTCGCTTATCCAAACAGAAAATGATTTAGGCAAAATAAAATCCACCCTGCTCGAAAACAAGGTGGATATTGTGGAAATGGTCGATATTTGCAGTCTTGACGATTTGTTGAGTTATGAACTCTATCACACGCTAAAATCGAATATGCTGATACGTTGTTGCAAACATTGCGGTGAGTTTTTTGTTGTTCGAGGTCGGATTGATACCGAATACTGCGATAGAATCAAGCTGGGCGAGAACAAGCCGTGTTCAATTATCGGGGCGACACGCAGTTATTGGGGGAGTAAAGAGGGTGATGTCATTTACACGGCGTTTCAAAAGGCGTACAAGCGTATGCACTCCCGTCAGCGTGTTAAAAAAATAACGCAGACCGAGTTTTACGAGTGGTCGGAGGAAGCACGCCGAAAACGGGGCGAGTGTGAAGCAGGGCAGATTTCGCTTGATGACTTCAAGGCTTGGCTTGGGAATAAAAGATAATTTATTTTTTATTTTTCAAAACTCGGTGTAGAAATTTTCATAATTTTATGGTAGAATGATAATGATAGGAGTTGAGTTTTTTGAGTAACAGTAAGCCCTTGCTGCCTGTAAAGTCAGATTTTGTGTTCAAGCTGATTTTCGGCGACCAGAAAAACGTTGATATACTGGCGGATTTTCTTAAATCCGTTTTGGATATACCTGATGAGGAATACGACCGACTAACTGTGGTTGACCCTCATGTTAAAAAAGAGTTCAAAGATGATAAATACGGCATTTTCGACGTTAAAATTCACACAAGAAGCGGCAACGTAATTCAGGTGGAGATTCAGGTCGAGCCTATACCCGATATGATACCCCGTATTATTTACGGGCAGTCGAAAATGGTAACGGAACAGATTAAATCGGGGCAGGATTGGGGAGTTATAAACAAGGTCGTATCAATCATTATTTTGGATTATGATTTTGTAAAGGGCACCGAACAGTATCACCACAAGTTCCGCAACCGCACCGAGGACGGTATAGAATTTACAGATTTAACCGAGATAAACACGCTTGAACTTTCCAAATTGCCGTCTGATACGGACAGTTCGGCGCTTTGGAACTGGATGAAATTCATAAAATCTGATGACGGGGAGGTTTTGGATATGATAGCAGAAAGAAATCCGCAAATTAGAAAAGCCGTCGGCGTTCTCAAAGAACTGTCGGCTGATGAGCGTACCCGTATGTTGTTTGACGAGAGAGAAAAGGCAAGAAGAGATGTTGCGTCAAGGATGGCGGGGGCAAGGCGTGACGGTCATATTGATGTTGCTAAAAATCTTGTAAAAATGGGTATGACGATTGATTCGATAATTCAAGCCACAGGATTATCAAAAGAAGAAATAAAGTCGTTGCAAAACACTTAACAAAGGGTTGGTTTTATGGGGATATTTTTATTTGTTATTGGAACGCTGTTATTATTAGGTATAGGAACGGTAGTAGCCTATTTTGTAATTGAGGAATCTCCTGAAGATTTTTATTACCGCACGCTGGGCAGCTTTTATTTAATGACTGCGTTAATTTTTGTGTACTGTTTTTTTGGAGATTCTGTTTTTGGCGAAATTGCAAAAAGCTGGATTGTATTTGCATTTACGATATTATTCTGTCTGTATCTACTTTTATATGTTATCTTTTATGTTGACTCAGATGAACTTAACGTCAGACTTTTATTACTTGTGCCAATAGTTGGTATCGAAATATGGCAATTAGTCCATATATGGTCTGTCGTTTGGACGGCTATTGTAAAATTATTGGGGATTTTAATTAACAATACCTTTGTTTCGTCATTATTTGCTTTTTTAATTATTTCATTTACAGTATCTTATATTAACAAACAACGCTATAAAAGCAAGTTAAGAAGGGAATTGTATCATTCCAGATATTCTTCTAATCGTTCTGACTTTTCATTTGGTTTATATAATAAATCGTTTGATAGCTCTGGAAATATACCAGATGATATTATATTTTTAGTTATGAAAATGTATCAATATGCTAAAGATGACCGCCTTAGTCCCAGTCGGATAAATGCTTTTCTTATGAGATATGAAGATGATATACCACCATCTATCAGAAATAGGGTCATGGACAGGTTTATGGAATCGTATCATTTACATAACATGGAATACTTGAATTTATTAGAGTTTGCAACTTTATTGTTTCCGGAATATTTTGGAAGCTATAAAATGGCTTCGACTTCAAGTAAATACGATTTTAGACTTTTTGAGGAATATTACGAATTGTCGCAGCGTAGCATGAGTAAAAATAAAATGCAATTTGAAGAACTAAACGCCAAAATCGACAAATTATCCAAAATATTAGTGGACAAGCCTTTGGAAATTGTTGAAAGCATAGACATTATAAGTGACAATACGCAGTCGTCCATGGGACAATACAATCAGTCTATTGTCCGTGAAATAGCTCACCTTATAAAGACCCCATTACTTACAATAAATACTACTATAAAAAATTTGCAAAGCAATAAAAATGAGCATCTTTCGGATATTCAAAAAGGAAAAATGGCAATAATAAGAGATAACGTACAAACAATTAATCTTATTATTGATGCTTACAGGAAGTTAGAAACATTATCTGAAACCTCCGTTAGTGATGCGATAGTTCCGCATTTAAAAACTGCGATTATCTCATTGTGTGAATCAAGTGGAAAATCAATAAAAACACAAATAGGGGATTTCCCCGAAAAATTAAGCGTTCACGGGAATAATGTAATAACAATATTATTATTGCCGCTAATAAATAATGCTATTGAAGCATCGCCCGAAAACTCTGATTTAAAAGTTTTCTGTAATGAAAAAACAGAAGGGTATTTAATAACTGTTGAGAATAAATGCAAAGTACCACCGAAACAAAACGATTTAGATAAAGATGGTTTTTCTACAAAACCAGAAGGTGGCGAGGGTTTAAGAAGTATAAGACGAATTGCGAAATCTATTGGAATAAAATTCAAGATTGTCGCATATAATAAAGATAAAAAAGTAATTGCTACATTAACTATTCCAAAAAATACAGAGACTGTGGGAGGAGAAACTGCATGAATAATCGTAGTAATGCTCATGTTTTACTTGTCGATGATAATGAAGATTTTGCAAGAGAATATGCTGAAACATTGCAAAATCAATGTGGAGCTACGGTTATTTACGCAGCTTCCTCTGATAATGCAATAAAAATGTTTAAAAATAACTCAATAAAAGTGGTCATATTAGATCAGAAGATGGACCCTATAAAAGGTACTGAAATGTTCAAAATATTGAAAAAAATCGACCCGAAAGTGGGAACAATTCTTCTGACTACCGAAGCCGAACGTCGGGATTTAACAGAAGCAACAAATATTGGTTTTGACTATGCTTTACTAAAAGAAGAACCTGATATTGAATCACTGCCTATAAAAATACTTCTTTTAATTATGAGGTATAATTCTTATGCGTTAATTGGCAATGAACCATTATTTTATAAACACAAAAGCGGAGGTCTTTTGAGGAGAAATGATATTGTTGAATATTTTATCATGGGGTACGAAACTCTTGACGAATCTTATGTTTTTCCCGATAGTTGGATTACTCGCAATTTTATAGAAAAAGGAACAACTCTTACATTGGAAGAAGAATTAAATATTGAAAAAGAGTTTAATTTTAAAGATAGTTTTAAAATAATTAGCGAAAACAATCTTGGTTTCAGTATTGATGAAACAATTAAATTCACATCCAACCTCGCTCTAAAAATGGAACATGATTTTGAAAGTACCTATACTGAGAGTTTGAAAAAAGTTATGAAAAGAAAAGTCCAGCTTGATATAGACAGTAGCATTACAAATATACTTTCTCGTGTTTATGAATATACAAAGGTATTTCGTATGGTCAAGGTGTTTCTTAAAAAAATATGTTCTTGTTGCCAAGGAAGTTCAATAGATGCAATTACAGCATTTTTGCCTGTTCCTATTGTTAGGTACAGAATTCGCGAATATTATGATGACGGAACTAACAAAGAACGAGAATCTGGTGAAATTCGCGGTTAAGTCATTTTATAAAAATAACCCTCTAAGAATTTTATTAAATATAGTGCTTTGAGGGTTATTTTTATCAGCCGCCAAAATCCAATATTATAATAGGTCGTGCATAATGGTGTACTCCGCGCCCTGTTCACAGCACTTCTTCGGCAAAGCAAATGATAGGAGACGCCGTTAGAGCAACGGCGTCTCATCTCTGAATTTTCGGACTGAGCCGCCATGCAAAAAGCGGCAGTTCCTTTTTATATTTTTAGTATACAAAACGGGCAAACGCATGTCAACAATTATAGATTACTACAATTATAGATTTTTCGCGATTGTAGGCTATTTCTCAAACTTAGAGTAAAATATTAATTGGCAAAAGCAAGAAAAAGGAGACAGAAAAAGGGAAGAGAACGAATCCACTTCCCCAGCATACAGGAATTCAGTAAAATGGGATAGCTTACAAACCATAACTGAAGGAGTATGC
>Ga0099364_10001038_pt1 | contig 46697 bp, 40 predicted proteins | sample TergutTh196P3_FD_73070 | JGI IMG/M metagenome (GOLD analysis project Ga0099364, IMG submission 73070) | Microcerotermes parvus P3 segment gut microbial communities from Pointe-Noire, Republic of the Congo - Th196 P3 | ecosystem: Host-associated > Arthropoda: Insects > Digestive system > Gut ...
TTTCTGAATTTACAAAAGATGTAAAAAAAGTTTTTAACGCTGCAGAAACAAATGATGTTATTATTAATAATGATGATGGTAAAAGCTACAGGTTACTCCCGGTAGAAAATGGGAATTCACCTTTTGATAATATTCCTAAAATTAAATTAGGTATTACAACACAGGAAATTGTAGAAATAATTCGTGAGTGTAAAGAAGGCTTCTAATGAAAGTAATACTCAAAAATTCTTTAAAAAGGTTGTATTCATTTAAATTAAATCTCTTCCATCAACTTTGAGATTGCATACATCGGTATATCCAATAGGTAATTGGACTTGCTATAATCAGTCAATGAGCTTCTTACTGCTATCTTCGGCTGGAATTTTTCCTGATATACATGCAGACTTTTTGCTTTTAAATTGATGGTCGATTTTACTTCCAAAGGAACTATTTCTCTTCCATGTTGAAAAATAAAATCTATTTCTGCATTGGCAGGGGGCTCATTTGCCCAATATGCAATTTCAATATCACCTAACAATTTTAATTCCTGACATACAAATTGTTCAGACAATGCACCTTTAAATTCAGTGAATAGTACATTCCCCTCCAAAAGTGTATGAACATCAATATTTGACATTGCCGATATAAGTCCAACATCGCATAAAAAAAGTTTAAATGCACTTGATGAAGTTGCATAGCTTTTAAGTGGTATTGCCGGTTTTGATACTCTGTAGATACGATGAACGAGACCGCTTTTGACTAGCCATTCCAGTGCAATTTCAAAGGTCTTTGCGCTGGAGCCTCTTTGTACCTCTGAGTAAATAAATTTTTTATTTTCTTTTGATAGTTGATATGGAATGGAATTCCAAATCTGCAGTGTTTTATGAAGATCAGTTTTTGGAATGTGTTTTGAAAAATCCTCTTCATAGGCAAGCAAAATTTGCTTTTGAATATCCCGTGCTGCACCAAAATCATTATTTTTTGTATATTCTAAAATGGCTTCCGGCATTCCACCAATATAAAAATACATACGCAAAAAAGAAATAAATTTATCTTTAAACACTTTGATCATTTGCCAGTCACGGTCTTCCAGTAATTTACAAAGCATTTGTTCACCTAGAGCATTCAAGAACTCAAAAAAACACATAGGATAAAGTTTCATGAACTCAACTTTTCCAACAGGAAATGATATCCCCTCATGTAGAAAAACCCCAAGCAAACTTCCAGCTGCTATGATATCAAATTGAGGCATATTTTCGTTAAAATATTTTAATGATGTAAGTGCATTAGGGCATGCCTGTATTTCATCAAAAATTATTAATGTATCGTTGGGGGATATTTTTTGACGCACTTCTATCTCTAATCCTGTTAAAAGACGTTCTATGTCCATACTTCCGGAGAATAGCTCAATCATATGTTCATTTTTTTCAAAACGTATGTATGCCGTGTTTTTATAATGAAGACGCCCAAATTCTCTCATTAACCATGTCTTACCTACCTGACGTACTCCTTGAATAATAAGAGGCTTATGGTTTTTCTTGTTTTTCCATTTTTCAAGGTGTTTTATTGCAATTCTTTCCATTTTTATTCCCTTTTACTACTATAAAGTATAAGGTTTCCATATAAAAAATGCAAGTTTATTTGTTTTTACCATATAAAAAATAGTATAAAAATCATCTTTATTAAATTTCTGATATTATGGTCATTTAGAGATAATGTGATATAATAAGCCAAGGAGAAAAACTATGCAGGTTATAACAGAACACAAAAAAAGGCAATTTAGGGATGTTTTTAGCAAGCTGGAAACATTGGATGTGGATACAGGCAAGAGGACAGTTCTTAAGGAATTTGACGATCTAATAGAAGCGCCGAATTGGACACAGGATGGAAAATATCTTATCTATAACCGCAATGGTATAATTTACCGTTACGAAATTCAAAACGGAGCCATTACAGAAATTAATACAGGAGAAATGACTGATTGCAATAACGATCATGTGCTATCTCCGGATGGTAAATACATAGCAATTAGCCACTTTACTTACGAAGACGGTTTATCTCGTATATACACCCTGCCTTTTGACGGAGGTGAGCCCTCTTTGGTTACGCCTATTGCCCACAGTTTCTTACATGGCTGGTCCCCTGACGGGCGTTTTTTGACATATACAGGGGAGAGAAACGGTCAATGGGATATTTATGCAATACCTGCCAAGGGCGGCAGGGAGATACAGCTTACAAATGTACCCTTTCTGAATGACGGACCGGAATACAGTCCATGCGGAAAATACATATGGTTTAACTCTACACGCTCAGGTCTTATGCAGCTTTGGCGCATGGAAGCAAATGGGGATAATCCTGTGCAGATGACTTTTGATGAGGCAAACAGCTGGTTTCCTCATGTTTCGCCTAACGGAGAGCGGGTTGCCTACCTTATATATAAAAAAGGGGACGTGGAAAGTGATAAACATCCGCCCAATAAGGATGTTGAGCTTAGGCTTATGTCTTCGTCAGGGGGAGATTATAAAGTAATAGCAGAGTTATTCGGCGGACAGGGTACAATAAATGTAAATTCCTGGTCCCCGGACAATAAAACCATAGCCTTTGTTTCTTACAGTTTAAAATAATTTATCTTAAAAACAGGAGACCTATATGGCAGAAAATACAAACCCCGGTTTTTCCAGTAAATTTACTAGGGATTACTTTGATTCCATCCTTGTAGAGATGAGGCATATAGATGCAGACCTCCCTTCCACAGAACTTAAACTTTACGGAGAAACTTTTTCCACGCCTATAATGCTGGCTGCTCTTTCGCATCTGGATAACTGGATTCCTAATGGCATGGTAGAGGCTGCGCGCGGCATAAAAAACGCAGGAGCTGTTATGTGGTGCGGTATGGGTAAAGAAGAGGAACTTACAGCTATTTGTGCAACAGGCGCTAAAACAATAAAAATTATTAAACCTCATGCAGAAAACAACGATGTATACAAAGAGATTGAGCATGCAGAAAAATGCGGCTGTATTGCGCTTGGTATGGATGTGGATCATGGCATGAACAGGAGAGGTCAGTACGACACTGTTGACGGACAAAAGATGCGTCCAAAAAGTTTTAAGGAAATTGCAGAATTTGTTAAATCTACAAAACTCCCTTTTATTATTAAAGGGGTATTAAGTGAACAGGACACCCGAAAGTGTTTGGATGCAGGAATACAGGGAATAGTGGTGTCGCATCACCACGGTCATATAGATTATTCCCTTCCTCCCCTGCGGGTTCTCCCTTCCATAGTAAAAATTGTAAAGAAGCAAATTCCGATTTTTGTTGACTGCAGTATAGACAGGGGCATGGATGCATTTAAGGCTTTGGCTCTTGGTGCCACGGCAGTTTCCATAGGAAGGATCACCAGGGATGCTCTTGTAAGCGGAGGGGCCGAGGGTTTATCAAAACTGATTAAAGAAATGACAGAAGAACTTGCAGGTGCCATGGGTGCAACATGTTCTCCTTCCATAGATAAGATTGACCCTTCAGTTCTTTGGCTGCCGGATAGAGTTTGATTATGAACAAAACAGCTCTTGTCACAGGAGGCAGACGAGGTATAGGAAGGGCAATAGCAGCCAGGCTCTCTTTGGACGGTTTTGATGTTGCAATTAACGGGGTAAGCAAAATTTCCGGCGACGATAACTTTGACGATATAAAAGGGAGGCATATTTATATACAGGGAGATATAAGTAATGCTTCTGACAGGAAAAATATCATAGATCTAACAATGGAAAGTTTTGGCAGGATAGACCTACTTGTAAACAATGCAGGAGTAGCTCCTAATGTTAGGGCTGACCTTCTTGAGATGAGCGAAGAAAGTTATGACAGGGTAATGAGTATAAATACAAAGGGAAACATGTTTTTAACGCAGGAAGTTGCAAAAATAATGATTAAACAGCCCTTGTTTAATGAAGACATTAAGAGTAAAAGAGGAACAATCATTAATATTTCTTCCTGTTCAGCGGCTGTTTCTTCTATTACAAGGGGAGAATATTGTGTATCAAAGGCGGCTGTTTCCATGCTCACTTTACTGTATGCGGATAGGCTTGCAAAAGAAGGGATATTTGTTCATGAAATACGTCCCGGTGTAATAGAGACAGATATGACAAGCACGGTAAAGCAAAAATATGATGATCTTATTGCACAAGGTTTATTCCCTATTGCCCGCTGGGGAATGGCAGAGGATATTGCAAATGCAGTTTCCGTTTTCGCTTCTGATAGTTTCCTGTATACTACCGGAAACTACATAGATATAGACGGCGGCTTTCATATAAGACGTTTATAAAAAGGAGGATATAATGTCTATACTTTTTACACCTTTGCAAATAGGAAAAAAAACCATGCCTAACCGCTTCTTTGCACAGGCAATGGAAGGAAACGACGGCGAAAAGGGCGGGAAAGCCTCAGAGCGTACCATTAAGCGCTATGAAGAACTTGCAAAAGGCGAATGGGGAGCAGTCCAGGTAGAAGCAACTTCTATTATAGAAACTTCCTTGGCAAGAATAAATGGCATGATAATAAACAAAAGAAATCTTGACAGCATGAAAATGCTTACAGAAAGATTTAAGAATTTAAATGATTCATGCCCTCTCTTTTTACAAATTACGCATTCAGGAGCAAGAAGCGGTAATTTTTCAGAAAATGTAACTGCAATCCCGGATGCACAGAAAGCTGACGGGGCTCAGCATGGCCAGGCAAGATACCTTTCAGAATCTGACATAGAAAAAATAAAAAACCTATTTATAGAAGGAGCTCTTCTTGCAGAAGAGGCAGGCTTTGACGGCGTAGATTTTAAGATGTGCCATGGCTATCTTGGTGCTGAACTGCTTAGGCCTTCCAATACCAGGAATGATAAATGGGGAGGCTCCTTTGAAAACCGCACCCGCTTCTTAAGAGAAGGAATAGGGGAACTAAAATCCAGACTTAAAACTGATAATTTTATTTTAGGTTCAAGATTCTCCATGTACGAAGGCATACGCGGAGGCTGCGGAACTACAGCAGCGGACGAAATTGTAGAAGACCTTAAAGAAATGCATGATCTTGTGCGTATAATGGATGAGCTTGGCATGGATTTTGTGAACATTTCAGCCGGTATTCCTGCGCAAACAGGTGCAATAACAAGACCTACGGAAGTTTCCAAATATCTTGTTTATAATCATCTGCGTTATACCAAAGGCGTTAAAGAATTAATAAAAAATGAAAGTCGAAAGATAAAAGTTATTGGTTCTGCCTACAGCACTTTTAAATCTGATGTACTAACTGTAATGGAAGAGATGCTAAGCAAAGACTATACCGATGCCTGCGGCTTTGGCAGACAGATTTTTGCCGACCCAAAGACTCCGAAGAAAACAGCTGCTGGCAGTGAAGTTAACTGGTGCATACTCTGCTCCGGCTGCTCAAGGCTTATGCTTGCACAGGTAAACGACGGCTGCATCCTTTATGATGAATATTATAAGGAAGTAAACAAAAAACTGAATAAAGCAGGGTAATATGGCAGTGCTATCTAAATTTTTAGGTAAAGAGCTAAAATATGGAAAAGAAATTTACCAATGTCTTATAGTAGGTTCCGGTGCTGCTGCCTTTAATGCGGCAGTTCATTTGCAGAAAAAAGATATTAAGATTGCAATAATTACAGAAAACCGCCTTGCAGGGACATCCAGGAACACAGGCTCTGACAAGCAGACCTACTATAAAATCGCCTGCTCAGGGGATGAAAAAGACAGTCCAAGAGCTATGGCGGAGACCCTTTTTGCCGGTGCTTCCATGGACGGTGATATTGCACTCTGCGAAGCATCTCATTCTCTGGAAGAATTTTTTCATTTAGTGTCATTGGGAGTAAATTTTCCCCACAATGCCTACGGGGAATATGCCGGTTATAAAACAGATCACGATCCCCTGCAAAGAGCCTCTTCCATAGGCCCTTATACATCAAAAAAGATGACCGAATGTCTTGAAAAAGAAGTTATTGCGCATAACACAGAAATTATAGACAAAACAAGGGTTATAAAATTACTAGTGCAGGAGCTGGATAATAATGAAAGCAGGGCTTATGGAATACTCTGCCTGCAGAGTAATGGGGATTATATAGTTTACTATGCAAAAAACATAATCTTTGCTACAGGAGGCCCTCCGGGTCTTTACAGTAATACTGTGTATCCGGAAAGCCACTTTGGTTCTTCCGGGATACTTGCAAGTGAGGGAGTAGTTTTTGCCAACATGACTGAATGGCAGTATGGCATAGGCTCTATTAAATTCCGCTGGAACCTCTCCGGCTCTTACCAGCAGGTAATTCCGCGCTATGTTTCTGTAGACAAAGATGGAACAGAAAGAGAATTTTTAAGCAGTTACTTTGACAATGAAACAGAAAGAGATAAAGCAGTATTTTTAAAAGGTTATCAATGGCCTTTTGATCCTGCAAAGATTCAAGGATCTTCTACAGTAGATCTTGCAATATATATAGAAAAACATATAAAAGAAAGAAGAGTTTTTTTGGATTATACAAGGAACCCTGAAAATTTTGATCTAAATAATCTTGATATCACTACAAAGGAGTATCTTGAAAAATCCGGAGCGCTCTCCCCTACTCCCATAGAAAGATTAATGGCACTTAATAAACCTTCTTATGAACTATATAAAACAAACGGAATAGATCTTACAAAAGAATACCTTGAAATTGATGTACTACCCCAGCATCACAATGGGGGCGTAGAAGTAAATATATGGTGGGAAAGCTCAATTAAGCATCTTTTTGTAATAGGGGAATGTGCAGGGACACATGGTGTTCACAGACCAGGTGGAAGTGCGCTTAACTCTGGTCAGGTAGGAGGGTTAAGAGCAGCAACTTATATTTCTTCTTCTACAATCTTGATTAACGATTATTATGATATACTTAAACTAGATACAAAGGCAGTAGAAAGCTTAAAAACATTTGAAAAAGACTGCCTAATGCAATCAGGAGAAAATAATTCTTCTGCGCAAATGCTACTAAACAAGCTTCAAGCAATTAACACTAAATGTGCTGCCTTTATACGTTCCAAAGCAGAGCTGGAAAAAAGCGCTGAAGAACTAAAATTATTTGGCGAACAAAATATTAATGTACTGGAAAACCCTGCAGCATTTTTTAGGTATAATGAAATGCTGCTTTTTACAAGACTTTTGCATGATGCAATACTTTCCTATATAAAAAACGGAGGAGAAAGCCGCGGCTCCTACTTAATAGTAGATTCCATGGACGATATAGAAAAATGTCTTAAGGGAACAAACATTGATTCTTCCCACAGAGACAAAATTATTAACACTCAGTATATTCCGGAAGAAGACAAAATAGCTTCTAAATTCAGAAAAGTCAGACCCATACCGTCAAGCGACAACTGGTTTGAGAAAGTTTGGCAAGAATACAGAGAAAGAAGGATTTTTGGGAACCTCTAAAAACTGAAGTTTTTAGAGATGTCCATTTTTAATCGTCCAGTTTAAAAAGCCGCCGGAAGAATTTTCTTAATGCATTTAGAATACGTTTAAAAAACGAAGGGTTCTGCAGGCGGTGAATTTTCCTGGCAGCTTCTTCTGCTTCTTCCTTGGAAAAATCAAGGCGCTGTGCATTTTCTTCAAGCTCATATTCAACCATTGTAAGCTCATCGGATATATCTGCAACAACGGCATTAATTGTACGCCAGCCAAGAGAACGTGCTGCTTCTAGGCGTCTTTCACCTGCTACAAGAACATTCCTTTTGGTTATTACTACAGGGTTTATCTGACCAAAACGTTTAAGACTGTCCGCTAAAGCGCTAATATCACCCATTTCCTTTCTTAAGCGTTTCTTTACTTTTATATCTTCTATGGGAACAAGCATAAATACCTCAGTCTAAAATGGGATTAAATGATGGAGGAGCTAAAGGAGTGTTAAAATAAGGATCATCCTCAGGCTGCTCCGGAATTTCTAAATTGTTATTCTCAAAAGTTTCTGTTAAATTTTCCGGAACATACTCAGGAATAATTTCCGGAACAATTTCCGGGATAATTTCGTAAGTAAGTTCAGGGATAATTATAGGAACAGGGTCAGGGTTATACTCCGGAATTTGCGGGAAGCTAAATATATCGTCCAAAAATGGATTTGATGGAAAGAGATCCGGTACTACAGGAAAAATATTTTGGGTTTGCTGACCCGGCTGCCAGACATTTTGCGTTGAGAAATCATCTCTAATTACAGGTAAAAAAGAATTTAAATTTTGTAAACTGCTGGAAGTATCTATGTGCCTGGTTTCAGATTCCAGTGTAATTAATCCTAATTCTATGCCTCTTGTATTGCCATGGTATCCACAGAGTTCCAAAGGTTGAGTTCCTACAAGGAAGGGCATGGTAATAGAACCTTCGTTACATGCATTCACCCTTAGTAAGCCGCTTCTTGCGCATACTGTAACATCAATAAGACCGTTAGGCGGACGGACAAAATCCCTGAAAGGAAGCCCCATGTGAATTTCTCTCATATAGTCCGCCCAAACATAACCTGCAAGGGTAGATCCGGTTAATGTTACACCCAAAGAATTTCCCGGTCTGTCAAAACCAAACCACACAGCAGTGGTGTAGTAGGGAGAATATCCAACAGTCCAGGCATCTGCCCAGTTTTGAGTGGTACCCGTTTTGCCTGCCATGGGCATTTGGAAATTCCTGCCCTGCTCGTCTCTGAATGTAGTTTTTGCACCCCAGCCTGTAGGATTGGCAAGAGTGCCGCTTTGTACTGTTCTTCTTAACATGCTGGTCATAATAAAGGCGTTTTGCGGACTTACGATCTGTATGGAATTCCGCCTGCGATTTTGGTCCTGCCTTAAATCACGCTCCAAATCCATTATAATTTGACCATTCCTATCCTCTAAAGTACGAATTGCAATGGGTATAACTTCCCTTCCCTGGTTTGCAAAAACAGCATAAGCCTGAGCCATCCTTATGGGAGATGTAGAGTTTACACCCAGACCCAAAGGATAAGCCCTTGGAAAACGTCTTCTGATTTCGTCCTGGTTTGAATATCCAAGGAGTGCAGCAGATCTGTTAATTGCAGCATCAAAACCTATTTCATCAAGAACCTTTAAAGATGCGACATTCATGGACTGTGACAATGCATTAACAAGCAGCACAGAGCCGCTCCAGCTTCCCATAAAATTTGAAGGTATATAAGGGGTCCCATCCTCGTTATGGAAAACAACAGGCATATCGCTTATCTGTGATACTGCGGTAAATAATCTTGAATCTATTGCAGCAGAGTAATAAAGGGGTTTAAAAGAACTTCCCGGCTGAAGATTAGCCTGAGTAGCGCGGATAAGCTGGTTTGTTTCGTCAAAACGGGAACCGCCGACTATAGCTGTTATAAAACCTGTGTCATTCTCTATGGAAATTAATGCGCCTTCTATTACATTACGTTCTGTTGTTATTCTCTGTCTTGCAAAACCGGCCTGGCTGAGCAGTTTTAAATCCGGAATACCAAAGATCATTGACATCATATCTACAACAGGGTTAAGTGTTCTTATATAACGCGTAAGTGCCTGCTCTTGAAGCTGATCATCTGTAGTTGAATGAATTTGAACAAGATTAAAATGAAGGGAAAGCATTTGCACAACAGGCCGCCATGCCCTTTCCGCTTCGTTTACCCTTGCGCTTGATGTTCTTGCATATTCAGTGTTTGCCCTTACAAGTCCATCCTGCATGATTGCAACAGCCGCTTCCTGATGTCTTAAATTTAAGGTTGTATGAACTGTAAAACCGTCGGTATAGTAGTTCATGGTACCGTACATTAATGAATCCAGTTCTCTTCGTACATATTCACTAAACCATGGAGCCTCATCCGCACGGTTAAAATAGGCGGCTGTGGAAACCCTGGTAAAATCATAATTCTGCCAGTATTCGTTAAACGAAGCGTCCGCTTCTTCGGGAGTTGTAAAACCAAACTCTATCATTCTGTTAAGGACAAAGCGCTGCCTGTCCATTGCCTCGTTTGGATTATTAATTGGGTTATACCTTGAGGGATTGGAGAATAAAACAACAAGCAGTGCAGATTCTGCAAGGGTAATATCTTTTGCACTGTGCCCAAAGAAAAACTGGCTTGCAGCTTCCACGCCAAAGACGCCGGGGCCTGTATTGATCTGGTTAAGGTAAATTTCAAGAATTTCGTTTTTCGTATAACGGCGTTCCATCTGCAGTGCCCACCAGAGCTCTTCTATTTTTCTGCGTATGGTCTGCTCTCCCCTGTTGGTGTAAAGAGAACCGGCTATTTGCTGGGTAATGGTAGAACCGCCGCCAAGTCCCTGTCCTGTTATCTGTCCCCAGGCTGCCCTGGCTATGCCTCTGATGCTAAAACCGGGATGATTAAAGAAATCCGGATCTTCACGGGCAAGTACTGCATATATTAAATGCTGGGGGAGATCATTTATGGAAACAAGAACACGTCTTTCGTCTGCAGCGAATTCGGTAATTAAATTTCCGTTAATATCAAGAATTCTTGTAGGCAAAGCCGGTGCAAAACTGTAGAAATTCTCCTGATTCCTTATATTTGATGTCTCTGCTATTGTAAAACCAAGGACTATTCCCACGATGATGGTAAAAATAACCATTATTCCTGCAAGAAAGCGGATAAAAATAGCTTTTATAATGGAAGAACCCATTCCCATACACTAAGGTTATGATATGTATAGTGAATTTGTCAAGCCATTAGCTATAGATGCCTTGAAGCAAAAAAATTTTCCCATTATGATAAGGAGTACTCAGAAAATCCCAAGGAGATTTTATGACTAAAGAGCACTTAAAAGGCAGATCCCTATTAACCTGGCTGGATTATGAAGCTGAAGATATAAAGTATTTTTTAGAGTTATCTAAAACTGTAAAAGCCCAAAGCAGAAGCGGAGAAATACATCAGCGATTTTTGGGAAAAAGCATAGCCTTGCTCTTTGAAAAACGTTCCACAAGAACCAGATGTGCATTTGAAACTGCCTTTGGAGAAGAAGGAGGATATCCGGTTTTTCTATCTACAGAGGATATACAGTTAGGAGGGAAAGAGTCCCTTGAAGATACTTCCAGAGTACTTGGAAGGATGTTTAACGCAATTCAATTTAGAGGTTTTAAGCAGTCAACAGCTGAAACATTATCTGAATATTCAGGGGTTCCGGTTTATAACGGTCTTACTGACGATTTTCACCCAACACAGGCTCTGGCAGACATAATGACCATTGAAGAGTGCTTTGGTTCTTCCAAAGGCAAGAAGCTCTGCTATGTAGGGGACGGCAGAAACAATGTTGCCCGCTCCCTTATGGTTATCTGTTCCAAACTTGGTGTGGATTTTACTATAATATGTCCTATAAGTTTAAATCCCGATCAGGCATTGTTAGAACAGTGCAGTTCCCTTAATAAACTATCCGGTGCCAAAACCATAATAAGCAGCAGCCTGGAAGAGGTTAAGGGGGCAGATGCCATATACACAGATGTCTGGGCTTCCATGGGAGAAGAAGACAAAAAAGAAGAGCGGGTAAAATTATTAACCCCATACAGGGTAGATCAAAAACTAATGGATAAAAGCGGCAGAAAAGACACTATCTTCCTGCACTGTCTGCCGGCCGTCAAGGGCGAAGAGGTCACTGCCGATGTAATAGACGGTCCGCAAAGCCTTGCATGGGATCAGGCAGAGAACAGAAAGCACACAATAAAAGCAATAATGCTTGCTACATTACAATAATAATTGCCATACCCCTAAGCGAAGGATTAGGCGCAAAGCTTGCTATAACATAGAGTGTGCTGTGAGTTTCATTTGCCGCTATTGTAAGGGAACCGTTGCCTGTTATTCTTGTTCCATTGGCTACTGATCCGCTGCCATCCGGAGTTGAACTTACAGTCCAGTTCATTGGCGGATTGGGATTACTATAACCCTGAACCCATACAGCAAATTGAAAATTACTTCCTCTGCTTAAAGTTTGGTTAGACGGCAGTACTATTACCTGGCCGGACACAGGAGGCGGTTCTTCAGTCGGAGGTGGCTGCACCGGAGGAGGCTGCACAGGAGGCGGTTCTACAGGGGGCGGCTGCACAGGAGGTGGCTGCACCGGAGGAGCAGTAAGATTCACTATTACACTTCCGGATCTGGCAGGATCAAATACAGAGACAGCAAATACAAAAAGAGAATTTGATGTTTCGTTAGACGCTACCCGCAAAAGACCGTTATTATCTATAGTTGTTCCGCTGCTTACAGCCCCTGTTCCGGCAGCATTGGAACTCACCCTCCAGGTGACAGAGGTATCAGGATTGTTTGTTCCTGTAACAGTTGCGCTAAACTGGAGAGTAGCGCCTCTTTGAAGGGATTGATTGGCAGGACTTACGGATACACTTGTAACTGTCGGCCTTATTATGTTGACAGAGGTGCTGGCAAACCTGCTTGTATCTACTGTAGATACTGCCCTTACATATAACACCGAAAGGCTTTCATTGGCAGCTATGCTTAATAAGCCTGTATTACTTATCCTGGTCCCGGGTGTAACAGCTCCCGTTCCCGCAGGGTTAGAACTGACACTCCAGGTAACGGTACTGTCAGGGTTATATAGACCTGTAACGTTAACACTAAACTGCAATGTCCCCCCGGCATTTACAGACTGATTGGCAGGGCTAATGGAAATACCTGTTATTGTCGGAGTAACTACATTAACCATTATATTGGCAGAAACCTGAGGGTCCACCACGGAAGTAGCTATTATATAAAGGACCTTTACACTTTCGTTTGACGAAACGCTTAATAAGCCATTTGAATTAATACTGGTTCCTGTAGTAACAGCTCCCGTACCTGCCTGGTTTGTACTGACCCTCCAGGTGACTACATTGTCAGGATTATTAGAACCGGTCACAGATGCTCTAAACTGCTGTGTTCTGCCGGCAACTACATAATCATTTTCCCGGTTTATCTGTACTGCATTTACAGTACTAACCCTTATCTGTCTTGAATCTGACTGCCCTGTCTCCTGGGATACTGCAAACACAAAGATAACCCTTGAAGTTTCGTCGTGCGCTACAGTTAAAAATCCGTCCTGGGATATATAGGTACCATTGGCAAGGGAGCCCATGCCATCCGCCGTAGAACTAATTGACCATAAAATACCTCTGCCGGAAGCAGTGAACCTGAGTGTCCCTCCAGGTCTGACAGAAGATAAATTATTTTCACTTCTTATGTTAACAGCAGAAAACATTTGACCAAAACTTGCACATCCCATTGTAAGCAGGATCAATAATGCAAGAAGGAAATATTGTAAAAAATTAAGTTTAAATCTACTCATACTTTGCCTCATATATATATTATATCAGAAAATTATAGGAAATTCATGTTTGTTCATCATCTTTTGCCTGCATACATATTCTTTTTATGCTAAGTGCTTTCCCTTTATCTCCCAGTTCAAGCAAAAGCCCCTGTAATTCCGGCTTATCCCAGGCATCCTTGGTCCAATCCGGGATACCGCTGATATACTCATTTATGCTGCTTTCTATACAGCAGCCTCCCACAGATTCAGAACTGCCGCTGCGGCCTGCATCGCTTATCACAGCAGTAGCGCCGGGCAGTATTCGTTCATCTGAAGTTTGAACCCTTGTATGAGAACCAATTACAGCAGAGCAAAGACCGTCAGCCATGGCAAAAAAAGTCTGCTTTTCTGCACTTGCCTGAGCATGAAAATCCAGCACTATATAAGGGGTTTCCTGGCGTAGTCTTTCCAGAAGAGATCCAATACCCGAAAAAGGATTATTACCATGCAGCCTGTAAAAACCGCTTTGCCCTAAAATTACAGCTACAGCCACTTTTTCCTCTTTACCAGCCACTTTTATTCTGAATACTCTGGAACCCTGCCCCGGAGCTTCATTGTTCAAATTTATGGGTCGTAATACATAGGGAAGAGTTGATAGATTTTCTGTAAGGTCTTTCTTAAAAAAGCAATAATCCCCTGTATTAATTACATCCACACCAAGTTTTTTTATATAGGCGGCATGGTTTCTGCCAAGCCCCTTCCCTCCTGTTGCACCATCTGCACAGGCAATAATAAAATCCGGCTTTTCTTCTTCCTTTAGTAATGGAAGACATTTTTTTAGGGCAAAAACGCCTGCTTTTCCAATAATTTCTGCAATGTATAATATTTTCATAAGGTATTAAGTAAAATTTTTACTGTTTATTCCCTTTAAGAGAATCTCAAATTCTGCTGCTGCCCTGTAATCTTCCAGTTCCCTGCAAGTATCCCGTAGATTGTACAATGCATCATAAAACATGGGCATTATCTTTAGAGCTTCTTCAAAACATATACGGGCTTTCTCATATTTTACTTCGGAAAAATATAGGACACCTAAATTGTTCCATGTTTTGAATGATGCTGAATCCTTTTCCAGAGCAATTTTATAGTGCTTTTTGGCTTTATCTATCTGCTTTAATTCAAAAAAGATCATTGCCATGGAAGCCCAGGCATCGGCAATATTATCATCTATACGTAGTACTTCCCTGTAACTCTCCAGAGCCTCCTCATATTCACCGGCCTTCTGCTGTGCTATTCCCATATTCAACCACAAAATTGGATTTTCCGGCTCCATTCCCAGGGCCTTCTTAAAAATTAAAATGGCATCTATTGGTTTGTTGGCCTCTGTTAATGCGATTCCTGTGGAATTAAGGCAGGATGGCTTTTCCATTGAATTCATTGTACAATCTTTAGGAATATGATACAATGCGGCAGGGTAAAATATTGAAAGATCTGTCTGAATACAGAGAAAACACCACAGAATTTGAACTATTTTCATTTTTCTATGAAAAAATTATTTCTCAGGAAATCAGCAAATTTTCCCAGCTTACACAGATGGCAGCTCCTATCTTAAGAAACCAAAAAAATCTACCTGTAGTTATGGGGCTTTTTGAACTAATAAAAAAACTTAACTGGGGCTTTTTTGCAGATCTCTCAAAAAACGATCATGCCAAACTCTGGAGAGAACTGGTAATACCCTGCCAAATTTTCCCCGATGCCGGTGATTTAAAAGATACGCTTCAAATTTCCAATATATATGTTGCCATGCTGGACATACATGGTTATACACAGTTCTGCATGGATTCCAGAAAGAACCTATCCATGATGCATACACTGGATCATGCCATGAACAGCCAGGCAAAACGTATATCGCAACTATGCCAGGCAATAAGCCAGAGAGAAAGGGGCGATGAAGTGGTGGTCGTTGCCGCAAGTGCCACCGATGCTCTTTGTGCTACCCTGGGTATTATTGATTATTTTGGCAAAACAAATTATCTGGACGATCCAAAAATATCTACAAAAAGAGAAGGGAATGCAGATGCCCTCCCTGCTTTTATGATCTCCGCCGGAATTACAGGGGGGAACACACAGAGCCCCCTTATTATTACAGAGAAAGGTAACCTTGCCGGTTTTCTTTTAAATTCCGGCGCAAGGCTGCAAACCAGGGCAAATGAACTTTCCGGTAAAGAGTCCAGAATTATGGTGGCAAAACAGGTTCAAATGAATTTCCTAAAAGAGAATGAAAAGGTAAAAAGCCATATATTCCAGAACAATGCATTTTATTTTTTGGATACAGGGCAGATAGAATTTAAAGGTGTTCAGATTCCTTCCTGCGAAGCTGTGTTTAAACCGGAAGATAAATATAAAGAACGCTTTAGCGAAGAGATGGTTCAATTATTTAACTCCATTCAATCAAATGTATGGGAGCAGAAAATTTTTCAGGACATGCTTACCCTTATTATAAAGGCAGTGCAGGTTATGCCAAAGTTCACAGTAACACCTGCATCACCCATTAACGGCATGCAGACCATTACAAATGAATCTGTTGTCCAATTATGTCAAAATGCATTAAAAGCTTACATAATGGAAGAAGATTATATTAGCGCAATTAATATATTAAAAAATATTGTTCCTGTAATAGAAGATATACCTGCATTTGATAAACTTATAATAGATTATTTAAAAGGCGTTACAGATAAATATGATATGCTCCTTGATTCTTACATGGAAAGCATGGACAGGGAAGTAAATGACAGAGCCAAGCAAATTTTCCAGGGGAATCATCTGCAGGCCTGGCATGCGGCAAAAAATGCCATATCTGTTTATGAAAAACTTAAAATCATAGGCAGAAGGAGCGAAGAAGTACCAAAGAAAAAATCCTTATGGTTTAGTTTAATAAAGCAGAATGCGAGTCAGATGGAATTTGTACTCCGTTCAGGAAAAAAATAAAACACTTAATTATTTATTGACCTTCTAAGACGAACATTCTCTATATCGTTACTAAAAAGTTCTCTGATATCTTTTATTCCAAGGGTCATCATAGCCATGCGGTCTATACCAAGCCCCCAGGCTGCAACAGGAACTTTAATGCCCAGGCTCTCTGTGACTTCAGGCCGGAACAAGCCGGAACCGCCCATCTCAAACCAGCCCAGAACAGGGTGTTTAATATGCACTTCTATGGAAGGTTCTGTAAAAGGGAAGTAACCTGGAACATATCTTACATCCTGGGCCCCTGCAACCTCAGTGGCAAACATCTCCAGCATGCCTAAAAGGGTACGAAGATTTACATCCTCTCCAAGCACTATGCCTTCTGTCTGGTAAAAATCCGGAAGGTGGGTCGCATCTACCTGGTCATAACGAAAACAGCGGACTATGCCAAAATACTTCCCTGGTATCTTTGCCTTTGGCAGCATTTTGGAAGAGAGTACAGTTCCCTGGCTGCGCAAAATTAAACGCCGTGTAAAATCCCTGTCAAACTCATAGTTCCAGCCGCGGCTGCCGCTCTCACCGCCGTTTTCGTGGGCTTTGGCAATATTGGATAGCCAGGGCTCTTCAATTTCCTTTGCATGGGTAGGTTCATCCAAACGGTAAACATCATGTATATCCCTTGCTGAGTGAAACTGAGGCATAAAAAGAGCGTCAGAATTCCAGAACTCTGTTTCTACAAGGGGACCATCGAATTCTTCAAAGCCAAGTGAAACGAGCTTATCCTTTACATCTTCAAGGAATTTTGCATAGGGATTACTCCTTCCGGGAATGAGCCTAGTGGGCGGTACTTTTACATTGTATGAACGGAAACTTTTATTTTTCCATGAGCCGGATTCCAGCATTTCCTGAGTTAATACGCCAATTTCTTCACCCGAAATTCCTGCTGATCTTAATGCAAGAGCTGCCTCTTCGGCCGGGACTGTGCCATCTTCTGCAATGCAAAATGAGTAAAAAACAGTTTCTTTTTCTATTTGCCTGAAGGCAGCATCGGAGGCTCCCCTTTTTTTGGAGATCCCTGCAATAAAGGTTTTTTCTTCTTCGCTTAACAAAGCTTCGGGAATTAAACCCTGTTCCGATGAAATAAGTTTTTGGAATATAGCCTTTATAAGACGGAAATGGGCAAGGACAGGATTTTTTTGGGGATTTTCAAAATCCTCCAAAGATATGGTAATGGTGACCTTTTTTTCTTCATTCATGGTAAGAACACCAAGTTTAGATAGGTTCCCAAAAGCGCTGCCTATATCCTTGTTTTCCATTTTTAAAATTTCTGCAAGCTCAGGGAGTCTTGGACTATCTTCCATCTTGTTAATACGCTGTCTTATAATTTCAAGCATTCTTTCTTCGGGGCTTCCTTTCTCCTTCCATTCCTGCCCCATGCCGGTTAGCTCATAAAAAACTGATGTTTCCCGCCTTACTATACTTACAAGCTCTTTGGCAGCAAGCCAGGACAGAGCCTGGTTCCCATTACCGCTTTTTAACTCAAGCTCTTTTTCGATTTTCTCTACTGTAAGTTCATCGCCTTTTTTATAAGAAAGGAGTACCCGCACTTCCAGAGGATGCAGGTTTTTTACCATGCCTTGAATATCCATGAAGCTATCATAATATTTCTATAATATATTTTCTATTGCCTAATAAGCTGCAAAGGGGATAATTTCTGTTACATCTACCCTAAACCTTGCATTTGCCGCCCAGCGTGCTCCGTCCACCCAGAAAATGGGGAAGTTCTGTAAACTAATAAAACCACTTGCCTCTTTGGGTCTATTCCTCTCGCTTCCCTGCAGCATTGCACGTATTGCAGCTCTTGCAGCATCTTCCAGAGCCGCCTGCCTTATGCTTAACCATGTGATAATATCATCGGGGTTTTCAAGAGGATTTCCATAAGGACCATAACCTATTGCCTGTGCAGTTCTGACATTACCCATTCTCCACATTCCTATACGCTGGCGTTGGTGATCACTGGGTCTATAGTCCATCCAAGCAGAAAAAATAAACTCATGAATATCTGCATGGGTTACCCTTAAACGCGGATCTCCCCAATGAATTTGTCCCAAAGGAGTAAGGGTAAATTCCTCATCTATGCCCCTTGCCCTCTCCCCTATGTCATAGTGAAAGGCCCAGCCGTAAATTTGGGCAGAAAAAAACAAAGCCGCCATTTCCAGAGCCCTGCGGTAAATTTCTTCAGTTTCCAGGGGGTAATTATCTTCTACAAAACCGCCATATATAGGTTCAAGCTCAATTTTAACTTCTCCCCTTAGTACATCCTGAGCAGGCAACATGGAGCTGCATAAAAAAAGGAAGCAAATAATTAATTTTAGCGGATTTATACTCACACTTTAATTATCGGTAAAGAATAGAAAAACTATTGAATGTAATATAGAATGTAAAGATGGAAAACACATACGAGAGTGAATTAAAAATAATTAATAATCTTGGAATTGGCGGTTGTATAGATGCCTTCATCAGCGAGAATTTACTTTTTACAATAGGAAACGGGATAAGCGGAATTGGGGATCATGTTGATATTAAAATATCAATGTCAGGTTCTCTTTATATTTATGATTTAAAAAACCCCGCCAGCCCTTCCCTTGTGGGAATGTTAAGCGGTCTTGGCAATGTAAGACAGATGGAAGTTTACAATAGCATTGCATATATAGTTTCAAGAGAAGACGGAATGTTCATTATTGATGTATCCAATCCTAAAAAACCGGCATTAATATCTAGGATAGATGCAATAGAATTCTGTACAGGCATAGATATTTATGGAGAACTTGCCTTCCTTTCCTGCCGGCATAGCGGCGTCCAGATCATGGACATAAGTGACCCATATAAGCCAAAGTATGTATCTACATTAAAAATAGGCGAAGCACAGTCTGTAGATGTAAGTGATGGCATTTTATATGCCGGTATTTGGGGTGTAAAGGAACTTGTGCTTTGTGATGTAAAAAATCCCCTTAAAGCAAGGGAAATAAGCCGCATTGCCATGGACGGCAGGGGAGACGGTGTCTTTGTCAGGGGAAATCTATGCTTTGCCGCAACAGGGCATCATGCAAGAGATATAGTGAAGGAAGAGCTATCCGATCCTGCTTTTGGGCGCGGTAATGGAATGGAAATATATGATGTGGGAGATCCATCGTCTCCCAAGCTGCTTTCAAGAACAAAAATAAACAGGTTTACATATATGTTTTATGATATGTGGGATGTTACGCTTAACGGGGATCATGCATTTCTTTCCCATTCGTATAACGGAGTATATGCCTTTAATGTTAAAGATCCAAATAAGCCTGTTTTAAAAGCCCATGCCACCCTGCCCCAGATAGAGGGAACCATTAATTCAAGCCCTGTAGGAGGCATAGCCCTTGGGGACGGCTTTATATATGCAGCTGGTATACTATCTGACCTTCATGTAATAGAAGCTCCCTCTCTTACTGTAAAGGAAAAAGATGACGATAATTACTCGTTTAATATTACAAAAAACGAAACAGAAAAAGCAGAAGAAAGCATAGAAGAAATTTATGGGGAGCTCCCGCATTTTTACCACTATAAAACAGAGGGGCAGCTCTACTCTGCAGCTTTTTACGGCGATTACATTTTCGCAGCGGCTGGCAGTGCCGGTCTGCATATACTGCATTCCGGGAACGGGCTTTCCTGCAAAGAAGAGCATGCAACAAAAGGTTTTGCAATGGATCTAAAAATAATTGATAACACCCTTTTTACTGCAGAGGGCCTTGGCGGCTTGGCTATTTACAATATTGCAACTGACGCAAAAATTAATTTAAGCGGACGCTACGAAGTAGACGGATATACAATAAGACAGGTGATAATAAGCCCTGATAAAAAATATGCCATTTTACAGGTAGGAAGCAAATGGATACATATAGTAAATATAGAAGACCCTGCAAGGCCAAGGCTGGTATTTTGGGATACATTTTTTAAGGGGCAGGTCTTCCACAGGCAGCTCTCCTATGGCCTATTCAAAGATAGATACGCAGCCTACATTTGGCATTCTGCCGGCTTTTTTTGGTACGACCTATATGCTGACCAATATGGTGACTCAATACCAAAGTATGCCGGCTTTAAGTGCCAGCAAAGTTTTCTTGCCTTTAACGGCATCTATTGTTCCAAAGACCTATGCTTAATTACTCACGATAAAGGCTATGTGCTTCCTGACATAAAAAATACAGAAAGCCTTTCGCATCTTAAGCATTACAGGATAGACAATTATGACCTTACAGGAAAACCTGTAGTCTACGGGAATAATCTATACATAAGCAACCGCTTAAATGGAACCATAACAGAACTGGATATAAGCAAAATAGATGAACCAAAACTAATTAGGTGCTATAAGTTAAAAGGAAACCCTGACATCATAATTAAGAATGGGAACAAGACAGCAATTCCTGCCGGTTATCAGGGGCTTTTGGTATACTCAGAATGATACATGATGTGGCAATTATTGGCTCAGGCGTATGCGGTGTTAATATTGCAAGAAAACTTTCTTCTTTCAAAGTAAAGGTTGCTGTTCTTGAAAAAGCCATAGATGTTTCCTTTGGTACATCAAAGGCAAATTCGGGAATTATACACGGGGCTTTTCATCACAATAAAAAATATCTAAAAACTCACCTGGAGATGCAGGGGAACCTTATGTTCACCCAGCTCCAAAAAGAGCTTCATTTTCCATTTAGACGCTGCGGGATTATTGTTGCGGCCCTTAATGACGAAGAAATGAAAACAGTAGAACTATTATATAAACAGGGGCTTGAAAATAAAGCTGCGGGTATAGAACTTTGCGACAAGAAAAGAGCTTTGGAGCTGGAACCCAAGCTTTCGCATAATGTTGTTGGTGCTTTGTATGCTCCCGGCGGCGGCATTATAGAGCCATACAGGTTTGTTTTTGCACTTAAGGAATCTGCAATTAAAAACGGTGTAGAGTTCTTTACAAATTTTAAGGTTTCCAAGGCATGTTACAGAGACAGTACATGGGAAATTTATTCAGATAATGGCGAATCAATTAAAGCCTCTTATGTTGTAAATTCGGCAGGGCTTTTTGCAGATGAAGTTTCTGCTATTTTTGGAGCAGAAGAATATAAAATAACACCAAGAAAGGGTGAATACTACCTATTGGACAAGTTGAGCATAAGCCATCCTGACAAAGTGATTTTCCCTGTTCCTTCCAAAGTTTCAAAAGGGATGCTGGTTATTCCCACGGTAGAAGGCACAGTGCTGGTTGGCCCTACGGCAGAAGATATAGAAGATAAAAATGATTTTTCTACAACAAAAGATAAACTTGATTTAATTTTGGACATGGGGAAGAAGATAGTACCTTCCCTTAACGAAAATGATGTAATAGCAAGTTTTGCCGGGCTTAGGCCCTGCCTGGAGGAAGATTTTTACATTAAAGCATCAAAAATTGTACCTTCCTTCATTCATGTTGCAGGCATACAGTCTCCCGGTTTAACGGCTTCCCCTGCAATAGGAGTTTACGTTACAGAACTTTTAAAAAGCCAGGGACTTAAACTGGAAGAAAATCCTGCCTGGGACCCCTATATAGAAGATCGCAAAAGAGCAAGAGAACTAAACTCCGAAGAACATGATGAACTAATTAAAGATGATCCTGCATGGGGGAACATGGTATGCCGCTGTGAAAATGTAAGTGAAGCAGAAATAGTGCAATCAATAAAACAGGGGCATAGTACCCTTGATGGAATAAAGTATTTTACAAGAGCACAAATGGGACGCTGCCAGGGAGGCTTTTGTACTTATAAAATAATAAAAATAATAATAAGGGAAACAGGTTTAAACTGGAACGAGATAAGTAAACATGGAAATAACAGCAATGTTCTTACAGGAGAACTTTAATGAAAAGCCTATACTATGATGCTGTTGTAATAGGAGCCGGAGCAGCCGGAATGGCAGCGGCACTGGAGCTGGATAAAGGAGGTCTTAACACTGCCCTTATAGACAGGGAGGATCACTTAGGCGGCATACTTATGCAGTGCATACATACAGGCTTTGGCATAACGGCATTTAACGAAGAGCTAACAGGACCGGAATATGCAGAGCGTTTTATAGATAGAATTTTAACTTCAAATATTGATGTTTATTTAAACACTACAATTAGATCTTTTAAGCCGGAACAGCAGAATAATGCAGAGCCATTAAAAGAACTAACAGGAATCTCCGACAAAGGTCTTATTCGTTTTTATGCAAAGCTTATTATACTGGCAATGGGCTGCAGGGAGCGCAACAGGGGAAATTTACGTATACCGGGCTCAAGACCTGCCGGTGTTTATACTGCCGGTCTTGCACAAAGACTTGTTAACATAGAAGGATACATACCTGGAAAAGAGATTGTTATTATAGGTTCAGGAGATATAGGTCTTATAATGGCAAGGCGCATGAGCTGGGTAGGATGCAAGGTACATGCAGTAGTAGAAATAAGGGACACTCCTTCCGGGCTTACAAGGAATGTAGTTCAATGTTTAAATGATAATAATATACCCCTCCTCCTTTCTACACAGGTTACAAAGATACTTGGCAACGACAGGGTGGAAGGGGTGGAAATTATACACCTGGGAATAAAATCTGTAATTAAATGCGATACTGTTCTTTTATCTGTAGGGCTAATACCGGAAAACGAACTTTCACGGGAGGCAGGATTACAGTTAAACAATACAACAGGAGGACCTATAGTTGATGAACAGTTTATGACAGCTATGGATGGGGTCTTTGCCTGCGGAAATGTACTTCATGTTCACGATCTGGTTGATGCTGTTACAAAAGAGGCAGAGGAAGCCGCACACTTTGCCTTGAGTTACTTACAAAAAAATTGGCAAAAGGAATAATTTAATGGAAATCACCTGCATAGTATGCCCTGTAGGCTGCCTAATAAAAACAGAAAAAAATGACAACGATAATTCTTTAATAATTACAGGTAATAATTGTCCGCGCGGGGAAGAATATGCAAGAGAGGAAATTCTAAGCCCCAAAAGAATGGTCACAGCAACATGCACAATTGCGTCTAACATACAAGCTGAGCATAGCCTTAGGAGAATACCGGTAAAAAGCAGTAAAGCATGCCCAAAAGAACTTATAAAGGAGCTGTTAACTGATATCTACAAAATAAAAATTAAAGTACCTGTGAAAGCAGGCTACAAGGCAATAAAGAACTGGAAAAATACCGGCATTGATATAGTTGTAGTTAGATCCTTATAATGCGGGAATTGGTAAGCACCTCTATTCCGTCTTCCTTAATCAGGACATCATTTTCCAGGCGGCAGCCTCCATGAACAGGGTCATAAAGACCGGGTTCAACAGCGATTATCATGCCGGGTTCAAGAACCCATTCATTATCCTCACGGTTTCTCATTGAGGGTGCTTCATGAGCTTCAAGCCCTATGCCGTGACCCAATGCATGAGGCATGGTTTTTTTGGATCTGCCGAATAAAGTTGTAACAGAACGGGCAATATTTTTAGTCTGCTCTCCGCTTTTTACCATAGAGAAAGCCAGTGCGTATGCTTTTTCTACCAGTGTAAGCATATCTTCCTGTGCTTTGCTTAGAGTTCCGCCTGCGAAGGTAAGAGTTACATCACTGGTATATCCTGCATACTTTAAACCAAAGTCTAAAATGGACAAACCTTTCCCGCCGAACTCTGCTCCGGTATATGAGGGAAAGGCATGTATGCCAAAGCTTCTTGCGGGTCCTGCAGCTATTATTTCAAAACCTGTACCTTCGCAGCCCATTTTACGGCTTTCAGATTCAATAAAGAGAGCTACATCAGCTTCTGTTTTGAGTTTTTTCTTCTTTATTTGATCTTCCAGCATATTGATAATTTCGTCGGTAAAAGCAGATACTTTTCGGTAAATTGCAATTTCGCTTTCGTCTTTTATAGCCCTGTGTTTTTCAATCTCTGTCAAAACACCGCCATCCCTGCAGATAATATCAAAATCAGAAATCTCATCTACAAATTTTAAGAATTTTGGATAAGCAGTAGTCCCGGGGATTTCCACTTTTGAATTTAAAGGTATTTTTAACCTGTCTATTGCACCCTTAAGTGCTTTTTCAGGCTGCCTGTCAAATTCTGCATAGGGCAGCAGCATATCAGCATTTGCGTATAACATGGCAAGATTTATGTCCCAGGGTACAAGCAGGGATTTTCTTTCTACAGAGAGGAATAAAAGTGCATCACCCGGCTGCCCGGAAAGCCAGCGTACAGAAGGATTCCTGTTATTTTCAAAATCTTCAAGCATTACAAGGCTTATTCCCTCTCTTGCCATCCAGTCGTAAATAATTTCACGCCGGTTTTGGAAAGCTTTCATGCCTTTGCCCTTGTAAAAGCCTCTTTGGATGCGGCTAATATAGCATCAAGTTCAGAGTCCCCTATCCAATAATGGGTTACAAATCTAAAAACACCTTTTTCCGGCGGGTTAATTTTTATCTTATGCTTTTCAAAGATCTTTACAATTCTTTGCGCGATCTTTTCATCCTTTGCGGGGGGCCAGCTAAAAAAGACCAAATTAATTTGCGTATCTCTTGGATTTATAGTAAGCCCCGAAATCTTTGATAATTCTTTAGATAGCTTTTTTGCACGTTTATGGTCAAAAATTAATTTGGCACATTGTTCTTTTAGGGCAATAATTCCGGCAGCTCCAAGTATACCTGCCTGCCTCATACCCCCGCCCATGATCTTCCGCTTTAGTTTTGCCTCCTCTATAAAACTCTTTTTTCCTGCAAGCATGGAGCCCACAGGAGCACAGAGTCCCTTGGAAAGGCATAACATTACAGAATCTGCTCTGGCAGCAATATCCTTTGCCTCACAGCCCAAAGCAAGGGCTGCATTAAAAATACGCGCGCCATCCAAATGGATTGGAATTTTCCACTCTTTTGCTATTGTTCTAATTTTGTCCATCTCGGCAAGAGGAACAGCATAACCCCCATAAGCATTTTCAAGACAAATCAAGGATGTCCTTGGAGCATGAAGATCCTGCTTTCTTAGCCTATCTTCCAAAGCAGATGCAGAAATTATACCTTTATTTGCAGTTATGGGTCTGGTTTGAACACCGGCTATAACAGAGGCGGCACCGGCCTCATGCTGAATTATATGGCAGTCTTCACCTAAAATAATCTCCGTACCTCTTTGACACCAGGTAAACAGTGCCAGTTGATTACCAAAAGTACCTGATGGAACAAATAATGCCGCTTCTTTTCCCAGGATATTGGCAGTAAGCTTTTCAAGATTATTTATTGTAGGATCATCTCCATATACATCATCACCCACATCCGCCTCTGCCATGGCTTTTCTCATGGCATAGGTGGGCAGGGTAACAGTATCGCTTCTGATATCTATCATTTTTGCTTATTAGTAAGTTACTATGACAGCATGAAAAACCAGGGGAACAGTGCCTGTGTTTTTAATACTATGAGAAGCTCCATTTCCGGTAATAATGCTATCCCCTGCTCCAACCTGGACTTCCTTACCGTCATCATTTACTAATCCTGTACCGGAAATAATAAAATAATACTCGGTTTCGGATACATGGTCATGATAACCAATGGAACTCCCCGGACTTAAGCTAATTTCTGCAAACATCCTGGCATTTTTTTCTTTTTCACCGTCCAATAGATAGGTAAGGCGTGTAGTACCTTCACCGTCTCTCATCTTTTCCCTTTCTTCTGATTTCATATCCTTGCGTTGAATGACCATTTTTTCCTCCACTAAAATTCAAAGATATTTAATTATTGCCTAAATACTTAACATTGAAAAGATGCTATAATGAGCTAGTTATGAATAAGGATAAAATATTTAAAGTACTGATTATCCTCCTTCTGCTGTTGGTAGTGGTCTTAATAATTGGAACTATATATGGGTTAAGTTCCGGAGAGCCAGGTGCGGCTCAAAGTCCTATATTAATTGATCAGAATCAGATACAGACCTTTTCCGGAATTGGGCAGCTGCGTGTTTTAACTGCAGATCCGGAACCGGAAATGGTGATAATATTTGTGATTTTTTACTACAACTCCGGAGACAGAGCCTTTTCTGAAGAGCTGGTATTAAGAATTAGGGATTTTAGAGATATTATCATGCAGTATATAGGGGCATTAGTAGCAGATGATCTAAGAGAGAATAACGAAGAAAATATTAAAAATGAACTGCTCCGAAACTTTAATTCAATTTTACGCCTGGGTCAAATTGAAGAGCTCTACTTTAGGGAATTAATGATTATAAGGTAAACATGCAACATTAAAAATAAATAAGTGTCTAAATTACAGGAGCATAGCCATGGAACAAACAACTATTATTGCCGCTCAGGTTATCATCTCTATAATCCCCATAGTGGGAATAGTCATGGGATCTGCTGTGATATTTTTCTACCTCCTTTGGAATCATAGACGTAAAACCCTGCTGATAAAGGCAGGAATGTATGAGCGTCCAAAATTTGATCTAAGCGCATTCTGCCTTTTGAGCGGCTTACTCTTAAGCATAGTAGGTATGTCCCTGACAATTTTTCTTATTGTCATTTTAGGGGGAAACCTTGCCCTGTTAAGCGGGATAATACCTCTATCAATAGGGATTGGCTTTTTGGCATATTACAGGATTAAGCGCAGCGAAAAGAATACATGATCTCCGATGATGAAGACAGAATTACAGTTTCTCAAGTTTTAGAAGGTCATAAGGATTTATTCAGTTTATTGATTAAAAAGCATGAAAGGGCTGTCTATGGTATGGGGATGAGTTTTTTTAAGAATGCAGAAGATGCCCTGGACTTTACCCAGGATGTATTTTTAAATGCATATAAAAATTTAGCCCAGTTTGCAGGAAGATCACGCTTTTCTACCTGGCTATATAAAACAGCTTACAATAGAGCCATTAACAATTTTACAAGAAGAAAGGAGTATCATAGTTTGGCGGAAAGCGACATTGTATCCGATAGTTATAACCCTGAAAAAAAGCTGTTAAGGGAACTTGCAAAGGATGCAGTTTTGGAAGCTATAAAGGGACTGCCTGAAAAATTTAAGTTATGTATAGATATGTTTTTCTTTTATGACAGATCGTATAAAGAAATAGAAGTAATTACAGGTTATCCGCTAAACACAATAAAGTCACATGTTTTTAGGGCAAAGAAACTACTTAAAGAAAAGTTAAAAAATTTTGCCGAATATGGCAGGGGAGATATAAAATGAAAAAGATCATTGGACAAGATTACAGTAATGAATTAAGGGAAATAATGAAAAATGATTTTTTCCCACCCTCCCCCATGCTTGAGCTTTCCATAATGCAAAGAATAAAAGAGGAAGAAATTACCGAGAACAACGAAGCTTACCCTGCTTTTTCCTTTAAATCCTGGGTCATTATAGGCTTATTTGTGTTAATCTCACTGTCCAGTACATTTTTTGGCTTAAATTTTGAAAAAATAGCAAATTTGGTAGGATTTTCATTCCTTTTGGCAATAAGCATAACCATAGGAATATTCGTAACATGCTATTGCGCCTTCTTTATAGGGAGCCACTTAAAAGAACTATCAAATCGCCTGGGCATACGATGCGAATAATACGAATAATAATCGATCATACACATTGACAATCTTTATTTTGAAGCATATCCTTAACCTATGAATATTTCTACATATACTGTTAAGCCTAAGCTGCCTAACTCTCTTAAACCACTGGAGGAAATAGCCCGTAACCTGTGGCTTTCCTGGAATTTTGATGCTGTGGAACTTTTTATCCGACTGGATTATGACATTTGGATGGAATCTCAACAGAGCCCTGTAAGAACATTAGGTATGGTAAGTCAGGAAAGACTTGCAGAAGCTGCCAAGGATGATTCTTACCTGGCAGCCTTAAACGAAACCTACAATAGATTTTTACAGTATAAAAAAGGCAATACATGGTACAGGGGAAGCCGCAAGGACGTTGTAGCCTACTTTTCCATGGAATATGGAATGGATGTATCCCTTCCTATCTATTCCGGGGGCTTGGGTATTTTATCCGGGGATCACATGAAAACCTCCTCGGATCTGGGTCTACCTCTTGTTGGAGTGGGATTACTTTACAGACAGGGATACTTCCGGCAATACCTGAATGCAGACGGTTACCAGCAGGAGAGCTATCCGGAGAACGACTGGTACAATATGCCTGTAGAGCTAAAAACAGATAAAGACGGAGTTCCCATAAAAATTTCTGTGGAAATGGCAAGCCGTATGACTATAGCCCAGATTTGGGAAGTTAAAGTGGGAAGAAGTTCACTTTACCTATTGGATACAAATATCCCGGAAAATTCTCTTGACCTAAGAAATATTACAGCTTCCCTTTATGGTGGAGATAAAGAAACCCGTATGCAGCAGGAAATATTGCTGGGTATAGGGGGCATAAGAGCCTTAAGGGCCTTAGGGATTAACCCCGCTGCAACTCACATGAATGAGGGGCATTCAGCATTTTTGGGTTTAGAAAGAATACGCGAACTTATAACAGAAAAAGGTTTTACCTTCGACGAAGCCAGAGAAGCAATATGGCCTACAAATATATTTACAACCCATACCCCTGTTCCGGCAGGCAATGAACGTTTTGAAATTACCCTTGTAGAAAAATACTTCAGCGACTGGCCAAGAATTTTAGGGATAGGATGGAGAGATTTCCTTAGCCTGGGAAGGGAAAGGCCCTATGATGATCATGAAACATTCTGTCTTACAGTTCTGGCAATAAAACTTGCAGCATACGCTAATGGTGTTGCGCGTCTTCATGGTGTTGTCTCAAGAGAGATGTGGAAAACACTTTGGCCGGGACTCCCCCTTGATGAGATACCCATAGACCATGTAACAAACGGTGTACACCCTAAAACATGGGTCTCAAGCAATATGAGCGAGCTGTTAAGCCGTTACTTTGGTCCTACCTTTGATGATAATCCCACAGACCTTTCCATATGGAACAGAATGGAAAGGATAAGCGATGAGGAATTATGGCGCACCCATGAGAGGCGCCGTGAACGCCTTGCAGTATTCATACGGGAGCGTGTTCGCGAACAGCACAAGCGTACAGGAGCGGCAGAAAGGCGAATAAGACAGGCAGAGGACGCACTCTCTCCCTACGCTCTTACCTTATGTTTTGCCCGCCGCTTTGCCACCTATAAAAGAGGCACCCTGCTCCTCCGTGATCCTGAACGTTTATTGCGTCTTGTTAGAGACAGCGAAAGACCTATACAGCTAATTTTCGCCGGAAAAGCACATCCTCATGACATTCCCGGTAAGGAACTGATACGCGAACTTATACACTTTGCAGAAAAGCATGATGTTTCTAACCGCATAGTTTTTGTAGAAAACTATGACATGACAGTTGCAAAATACTTAACCAGCGGCGGTGATATTTGGGTTAATACCCCGAGACGGCCTCTGGAAGCATCGGGCACTAGCGGCATGAAAGCTGCAATGAATGGCGTGCTAAACCTCTCCATACTTGACGGTTGGTGGGATGAGGCTTTTGATCCCGAACTGGGATGGGGTATAGGCAGAGGCGAAGAATATGCAGATACCAATTTACAGGACGAGATAGAAAGTAAAGCCATGTACGATCTTTTGGAAAGGGAAATAGTTCCTCTATTTTACCAGCGCGGCAGAGATGGACTTCCAAGAGAATGGATAAGACTGATGAAGAACTGCATGAGAACAATTGGTCAGTCCATGTCCAGTCATAGAATGCTTATGGATTACTCCAACAAGTTCTACTTCCCTGCATTAAAGAATTATCGCCGCATAGTAAAGGATAATTACCTTGAGTCAAAAGATATTGCAGCCTACATGAGTAAACTACGCCAGGCATGGGATAATATAAGCATCTCCAAACCTGAGTCCAATGCAAAACCGGTAATGCAAAGAGGCGATATTCTATCTGTTACAGCAAAGATAGACCTTGGTCAGCTTGCCCCGGAAGATATTCTGGTTGAACTATACTATGGTTTTGTATCTAACCAAACTGCGTCAATCATTAATGCCAGGCGTGCAGAGATGAAAGCCATAGGTAAAGAAGGGAATTTCTATAAGTACCAGGTTAGAGTAGAATGCGAAGATACAGGCATTCAAGGTCATACAGTAAGGATTTTACCAAAGCATCAAGCACTGGTACATCCTTACAGAAGCGGCTTCATTAAATGGGCTTGATTATAAGGAAATTGGCGATGTCTGAGAAGTAATGGACTTCTTGGACAGCCCCAAACGGCGGTAGCCTAGCGTTAAGTAAAATTTTCCTTTGGGGAAATTTTACTTACACCCGCCTTAACAAAACAGGGGATTTTATGAACGAACAAAAAAGCAGCTCTAATCAGAGCTATAGGTTTCTTGGCTTTCTTACAGCATTATTTGTTGCCGTCCTAATTACAAGCAATATTGCTTCCTCTGCAAAGATTATCGATCTTGGTTTTTCTTTGCTTGGCATACAACTGGCTTTTGACGGCGGTACCCTGCTCTTCCCTCTTGCCTATGTTCTTGGCGCTCTTATAACAGAAGTGTACGGCTTTAGAGAAAGCAGAAAAGTAATATGGACAGGCTTTGTAATATTATGTATATCGGCATTCCTGTTTTTTCTTGTCCGCCATCTGCCGGGAGAAGAAATCTGGGAGCAAAGCGCAGGAACAGAAGCTTACGAGGCCATACTGGGAGGGATGAGCACAGGCGGAATAATCCTGGCAAGTCTATCTGCATACCTGGTGGGCAAATTTTTTGATTCAATAATTCATTCAAGGTTAAAAGTCCTTACAAAGGGAAAGCTGCTTTGGTTACGCGCTCTTGGGAGCAGCCTTGTAGCACAATTTTTGGACAGTTTAATTTTTGTAAGCATAGCCTGCCTTACAGCAGTATTCCCCTGGGAACTTTTTACTGTACTGATATTTACAAACTGCCTATTAAAATTTTTATTTGAAGTTGTCCTAACACCATTTACATATTTATTTGTTAACATGCTTAAGAAGGCGGAGAATCTTGATGTTTATGACACCAATATAAATTACAATCCTTTTAAATTTAAGCATTGACATAGTTATATTTTTTATGATTAACTAAAATATGTTTTCGAAACTAATTACACACTGTTACTGTTACTCCTATCTAAGCCCCTCTTTCTGAGGGGCCAATCTCAATTTTTTTATTCCCAAAAATCATACTTTACAATGGAGAGTATTATGAATACTGCAATAGAAAATTTAAAGACAAGAGGCTTCTTTGCACAATGTACAAACGAGGAAGGCTTATCAAGATTAATGGATGAAGGGCCTGTGACCTTTTATGTTGGAGTTGATCCAACAGCCGCCAGTGTACATATAGGTCACATGGTTCCCTTTTTTGCATTCCGTCACTTAAGAGAAGCCGGGCAAAAGGGAATTGCGCTTTTAGGCGGCGGCACAGCAAGGATAGGTGACCCTTCCGGAAGAAGTGAAGTACGTAAAGTGCTTAGCTACGAAGAGCTGGATAAAAATGCAGATTCCATTAAAGCGCAGCTCGATCGCTTTGTGGGATTTGACGGCAAAGCAGCATGGACAGTTAACAATAAAGACTGGCTTGCAGACCTTAACTATATAGACTTTTTAAGAGATATAGGAAGTCATTTCTCTGTTAACCGCATGTTGAGTTTTGAAACTTATAAAATGCGCCTTGAAACTGGCCTCTCTTTTGTAGAGTTTAACTACCAGCTTCTTCAGAGCTATGACTTTCTGGAATTGTATAAACGTTATAACTGCCGTTTGCAAATAGGCGGAGATGATCAATGGGGAAATTTTGTAGCAGGGGTGGAACTGGTAAGGCGTGTAGAAAGTGCAGAAGTCTTTGGGCTAACCTTCCCCCTTGTAACAACAGCAGACGGGAATAAAATGGGAAAAACATTAAAAGGCGCTCTTTTCCTTGACCCATCCCTTACAAGTCCCTACGATTTTTTTCAGTACTGGCGCAATGTTCAGGATGCTGATATAAAGCGCTTTCTTCTTATGTTTACATTCCTGGCAGTGGAAGAAATAGAAAAGATCACGCAGGGCGGGAAAAACCCGAACGAAGCAAAGGAGAGACTTGCCTGGGAGCTCACTGCCCTTATACACGGCAAAGAAGAGGCTGACAAAGCCATGGCAGGTGCAAGAGCTGCATTCGGCGGAGAAGGTGGTGATAAAGATGCTATGCCTAAAGCTATTCTTTCACTAAAAAAATTCCAGGAAGGCTATAATATTATTGATCTCTTCTGTGATGCCAAACTTACACCAAGCAAAAGTGAAGCGCGGCGCCTTGTTGAACAGGGCGGAGCCTTTGTAGGGCAGGAAGCTGTAAAGGATCCTTCGGCACTATTAGGAGATGAGATACTAAGCAGCGAAAGTGAACTTGTAATAAGGGCAGGGAAAAAGCGCTACTGCCTTATTATAGCCAGATAATTTACCCGGCTTTAAAACCTATTTCAGAAGGGAGTTTTTTTTCTTCGTAGGCCTTGGTAAATGCTTCGCTTATACCGGGTATCTGGAAGAAGGAATCTCCGTCTTCTGTCTTGGTTTCCGATAATTTTTCCCTTGGCACTTGCACAATGGGATATTCCTGAACCAAACTAACTATGCGAGTATGGGACAGGGATGTTTCCAGAGTGCAAACAGGGGGAATTCCTGTTTTTACAGCTTCCAGTGCATCATAAAATTTCCGGAAAGGTCTTGGCCTTCCCTTTTCTCCGTACACTTTGGATTTTCCGTCATTAAAAAAGGCAGTAAAGCCCCAATCCACCCATTTTATTACAGCATTTTCAAAACGGTATTCTCCAAGGGGAGCGTTCATATTATCACTTACACAGTGGGCTGTGTAAAAGAAAATATCTACATCCCTGTCAGTCTTAAAACTCGAGGCAACGGCATTATAGTTTTCTATATCAGGGTGTCCTTTCCAGAGCTCAGCTTTGGCAGATTTTATTTTTACACAGCTATTCATTTCTCTTCCCAAAAGAAAGAGCATGTTTTGAAGTTCATGTGCATTTGCATTCTGCAAGGGGCTGTCCATTATTGCCTTTCCTTCAAAGTATAATTTTCCTGCCCAGCCGTTACGGTGATAATAGTTTGTACCTCTGGCATTCAGGCGAAGGACTTTAAAATCCAAAGGCTTTCCAAATATTCCATTTAGAATATCTTTTTTTAACTCCAATATATCTCTGGAATAGCATTGCTGAAAACCTACTCCTACAAAAAGACCGGATTTCTTTTCTTCAATAATGAGATCTTCATGCTCCTTAAGGCTGCCTGTAACAGGTTTTTCGCATAACACATTACTTTTATTATCAAGACAGCAGCGTATATAGGGATCATGGGTATGTATGGGTGAAGAAATTACCGCTAAATCCGCTTTTTTTTCCGCATAAAATTCCATAGGAGTTTTATAAACCGGGATGGACAAGGATTTTATTTCTTCATAGCGCTGTGATAATGATGCATAAGGATCGGCAATACCGATCAGTTCAAAAGAGTCATCATCTGAATCAAGAAGCTCATTTAAATACCAGCTTCCATAACCGCCAATTCCTGTTAATAAAACTTTAATCTTCTCCATATTACACCTCTAAAAAAAGTTCTTCACGGGCCATTAAAATTTCCAATGCCTTGTTTTTATTTTCTTTTATGTATTTTTCCTCAAGTAATTGCAGCTGCTCGTCACTGCGGGCGGGGTCATGATGGAAAAAAATAAGCTTTTTAACCCCCGCCTGTAAAGCTGCCTCAATTGAATAATCGTAAGATGAATGACCCCATCCAAGGCGCTTGCTAAATTCCTCAGGCAGGAATTGTGTGTCGTGAATTAGGATGTCAGCACCCTTATAAAAGTCAAGAATTTTTTTGTTTTCTTCACAGGCAACTGCCTCACCTTCCTTGGCGGCAGCTTCGTTGTAGGAAGGATCAGAAGGATCATCCGGAAAAAGATTACGGAAAGGTTCATGATCAAAGGCACATACAATGGATTTTCCCATATACTCAAAACGGTAAGCAAGGCAAAAAATAGAATGATTCAAAAATTTACTTGTAAGAGCTAGACCATCTCCCAAATCAAGGCTGCACTCTTTTAACTCTTTAAATGAAATATCAGCAGCAAGTTCCTTAAGCCTAACAGGCCAATATTTATATGAGAGCTGCTCCTTTATTATGGTTGACAGCTCTTCATTGTCAAAAGAAGAAGGTCCCCAGATAGTTATCTTTTTATTCGGATCAAAAATCGGGGAGAACAATGGAAATCCCATTATATGATCCCAATGGGTATGGGTAATAAAAATATCTATAGTATTAATGCTTCTATTATTTTCCAATGAAAGGGAATCTGCCAAAGCTTTTATTCCGGTTCCCATATCGACAATAAATAAACGCTTTCCTATGCGAATTTCTATACAGGAAGTATTACCTCCGAATATTAGAGTGTCTCTGCCGGGGCAAGGGATAGAACCTCTGACGCCCCAAAAGCGTAAAGAAAACATGTATACTTCCTTCCTAAAACCCTGCCGATTTTAAATAGAGTTCTGCCTTTTGCAGCTCATATTCTACTGTACTTTTTATATCATAATAGATACTAAAAACTAAATCTCCGGAAAGACCCAGCTTTTTGCAAATATCAAGAAAAACTGCTTCCTCATCACCGGAATTTACAAGGTAATTTGAAACTGCAACAGATAATAATATATCTTTATGCTCACCGGAATATTCATTGTATAAATGATGATGTATGATGGTATCTTTAATATGATTTTCCAGCATCCAGTTTTCACAGATCAACTCACCGCTTTGGCAATGATCTATGCCCGGCATTTGTTCTCCGGTCCGGAATAAAAGTAGCTTGCCTATATCATGAAGAAAACCTGCTGTAAAGTATTTTTCTGCCATTTCTGCACTAAAACCTCTTTTTTTGGCAAAGAAAGAGGCAGTAAAAGCTACACAAAAAGAATGCTGCCAAAACGCATACATGTCGTAATAGGAATTATTTTTTTCGTTTTTAACAATATTTTCAGGAAGCAGAGATATAACAAGGTTTTTTACGGTGTTCATCCCAAGAATTATTATTGCCCTTGCAGCACTGTCTACAGGTTGAGCAGGTCTATCATAAAAAGAATTGGCAAGATGCAGTAAGCGCCCAAGCAGCACAGGATCAAGTGATGTTAGACGGATAAGATCTATGGGAGATGTAAAATAGCTATTACAAATATAAGCTGCCATTCCTGATGTTAAGGGGAGACACTGTATATTATCAATGCAAGATGTAAGTGTTTTTCTTAGATCATCATCCATATAATAATATAATTATAGCAGATTATGAATAAAATGTAACAGATATATAGAAAATCTTAATATGGAAGGGGTCTTGCGGCAAGTTCGCGGGAAAATTCACCACTTTCCAGATGAATATAATCACCTTCACCAATATGATATGAGTAATAGGCAGCAACTGCAAAGAAGTAAAGGGTCCCGTTATTTAATCCCTCAATACGGTAAAAAGCTGTGTTTCCGGCATCAATGGGAAGGGCATAAATGTATTCACCGCTGCTGGTGCCGTAATAAATTAAGTATCCGCCCAAATTTCTTACGGGGCTTGGCCTCCATGATAGTTCCACAGCACCATCCCGGGCAACTGCACTCAACATTTGAGGAGGCGGTGGAGCTTCCTGTGCTCTGTAGATAATTCTTATTTCTTCCAGATAGGGAGCAGCAGTGCCATTCATGCCGGGGTAAAAATCGGCAGCAATTTGTATATAGCGGCCTCTATGGGAGGCAGATAAAGCTGTTCCGGGGCTTACAGGAATCCATTCTCCCCATTGATAGGGATGATTACTGTACCTTATAAAAAAACGAATTTCAGAAAAGTCTGAAAATGATAAATTATTCCCGCCAAATTCATTCTGCGTTCTGCCTATCGCATAGGAACTCTGCACTCTTCCGCCGCTTGCTTCCAGCATTAAAACCTGGCTATTAAAATAACCAAGGTCTATAGTATTGCTTTCTATCCTGCCATTATTTTGGTATATATTCAGGTTAATATTTTCCTTATATGAACGCAGTATCTTAAATTCATCAATTAAACCTGCGTATCGGGTACCCAAAATAATTCTGCTGTTTTCTCCCACTATAGGTGTATAAACCTGGCCTCTTTCACGTCCCGTATCAGTTATATATTCCAGGGCTTCCACCCTGCCGTCTATAAGATATTCCAGTATACCCAGCTCTGCATCAAAACGGAGCAAATGGTGGCTCCAAACACGGTTTAATACAGGAGTACCTGTGAGGCTTATATCAAGGCTGCCCAAAGCTGATTGCGGGTGGAAAAAGAAATTTTTAAAGGTCCAGACCAGCCTGTTTCTGGATGCAATTAAAGTGATGTGCTGATCCAGGTATGAAGATCGCCCATCAGGCATAGAAGAAAGCATGGTAAAGATCTGCTCGCCGTTTTCCAGGTTTTGGGGACAAAGCCAAAATTCTATGGAAAAATCACCAATATGATTCCCCGGAGCAAAAAGAGCACTTCTGTTTGGGCTTAGGACCAGAGCTCCTTGCTCTCCCCTGTTATTTCCATGGAACAATGCTGCTCCTTCTCCTATCCTGCTATATGGAGCATTTACAAAGCCAATATCCAATGCTGCATTAACATTATAGTTAAATAAAGGGTCAAAAAAACGCCTTGAGTCATCAAAGGAAAGGTAAACATCAATTAAGTTTCTGTCCATACCTGCAAGTGGATTGGCAACATCCAGTATAAGCACAGAATTAGGCCTTATTTCCGGAGCTTCTATTATTCCCTGCCTGTAATCAATTAAATTCCAGGAAGCAGAGGAACCCAGGCTGATAAGCTGTTCATTGCCATAGGCACTACCCCAGAGGGAAAAAAAGATATATATTGTAAATACAAATTTTATTTTCATTATAAACACTGCTTTCTATTAATATCGGTAAAAGATTTATGATTCAAAACAAGTTTACAGAAATTTACAACAGTCTAAAAAAACAGGCCAGAGAGAGCCCTCAGGAGCCGGGAGTATACCTATGGAGAAATGCCGAGAAACACATAATTTATGTAGGAAAGGCAAAGAACTTAAAGAACCGTCTGGCTTCATACTTTAGCGGAAATAAGGATATAAAGACTCAAACATTAATAAAAAAAGCAAATTCCATAGAAAGCATAATTGTTTCCAATGAATATGAAGCTCTACTTTTGGAAAACACCCTAATAAAACAGCATAGTCCCAGGTACAATATAAACTTAAAAGACGGGAAAACTTACCCTGTAGTTAGAATAAGTGCCGGAGATTATCCAAGGGTTTTTAAAACCCGCTATGTTGTAGAAGATGGAAGTGAATATTTTGGCCCTTTTCCCAATGTTTTTGCATTAAATCAGGTAATGGAACTTATAGAAAAACTGTTTCCCCTTAGAAAATGCAAAACTTTTAAGAAAAGAAAGAATCCCTGTGTTTATTACCACATTAAACGCTGCCTATCTCCTTGTTGTAAAGAGGTGGCAGATGAGTACATGGAATATTTAACCGGAGTTAGGCAGCTTTTACAGGGGGAAACCTCGCTTTTGATAATAGATTTAAGTACAAAAATGCATGAAGCAGCCAGAGACTTAAATTTTGAAAAAGCAATAGAGATACGCAACATGATACAGGCAATAGAAAGCCTTTCAGAAAACAACACTGTAGAAGATATGACAAAAGACTCAAGGGATTACATTGCATGGGCTTCTGAAGGTATTTTTACTACCTTTTCGGTATTATCAATGAGAGAGGGACGAATGACAGGACAGGAACTATTTAGCTCACGCTCTGTTGCAGAAGAAATGGAATCGCTTGAGACCTTTATTACTGCCTATTATAATCCCTCATCCTCCCCCCCGGAAAAGATATACTTACAGGCAATTATTAAAAACATATCTGATTTTAGTATTTTGTCACAATTTTTTAATGAAAGATTCGGACAAAAAGTAGAACTCATAATTCCCAAAGCCGGGGATGAAGAAAAGAGGCACCTGGCTGCACTTGCAATGGCACACCAAAATGCAAAAGAAGAACTTAGAAAACGTTTACGGGAAAGGGGCGCAGGTCCTGCAATAGATGAACTTGCCCAGGTTTTAGGTTTAAGCAAGAGGCCTGAACATATTGAAGGTTTTGATATTTCTCATCTTGGCGGAAAGCATACTACTGCATCTTTGGTTTCATTTAAAAATGGAATTCCTGACAGGAAAAATTACAGGCATTATAAGCTGCGTACTTTAGCAGGAAAAATTGATGATTATGCCTCCATAAGCGAAGTTGTAAAACGGCGTTATTCGAAGCTTCTTAGGGAAGCCCTCGATCTGCCGGATCTCATTCTTATTGACGGCGGTATAGGACAGGTAAATGCCGCCAAGGCAGTGTTAAATGAATTAGGTATAGACTGTGCCCTCATTGGTCTTGCTAAACGAGAAGAAGAAATTTTTATGCATGGAGAAAAAAAGGCAATTATTCTTGATAAAAGATCAGAAGCCCTTAAACTACTGCAGTTTGTAAGAGACGAAACACACCGTTTTGCAAACAGGTTAAACCAAAAACTTCGTTCTGCAGATATTAATTTTTCATTATTGGAAAGTATAGAAGGAATAGGCAGAAAAAAAGCAGCATCCATCATGAAGTTATATGGGAGCCTTGAAAAAATAGCCGCCTCTTCATATAAGGATATTTCCATGCAATGCGGCATCTCTGAAAGGGATGCAAAAACACTAATTACTGCAATAAAGTTAAAGCTGCAAGGTAAAAAAATCAATAATAACAGCAGCGCAGCTGCTTTGGCAGAAGAAGCCCTTGGAAAATGATAATAAGTGCAAGCAGAAGAACAGATATTCCTGCATTCTACTCAGAGTGGTTTTTTGAAAGGTTAAAAGATACTTATGTGCAGGTAAGAAACCCCTTTAATTACAGCCAGGTAAAAAATATAAGCCTAAAAGAAGATGATGTCGACTGTATTGTTTTTTGGAGTAAAAATCCCGCTCCCATGCTTGGGAGGCTTAAGGAACTGGAAAAGTATGCATACTACTTCCAGTACAGTTTAAATCCCTATGACAATGATATCGAAGTAAAGCTGCCGCCAAAAGAAGAATTAATTAAAAGCTTTAAAATACTATCGGAAGAATTAAGTCCCAAAAGGGTAATATGGAGATACGACCCTGTTTTACTTAACAATAAATATACTATTAATTATCATATTGAAAAATTTTCTTTAATGGCATCTATGCTTAAAGGGTACACAAAAAAAGTAATTTTTAGTTTTTTGGATTTTTACAAAAAAATTGAAAAAAACCTTGCGCACAACAATATTAAAGAAATAACAGAAGAGGATAGAGACATTCTGGCAGAAGCATTCTCCAGAGCGGCGAGGGAAAATAATCTTTTAATAGAAAGCTGTGCAGAAAATATTGATCAAAAGAAACACAATATAAAACCCGGCTGCTGTATAGATCCTGTTTTAGTTAACGAGCTGTCAAAAAGAGACATAAAATATACTAAAGACAAAAACCAGAGAACGTCTTGCGGCTGCGCAATCAGCCAGGATATAGGGGAGTATAACACATGCCTAAACAACTGCATTTATTGTTATGCCTCTATACATTCCCTGTATTCCCGCAGTTCATCCGCATGATTACGGAGTTTTCTTAACGCCCTAAATTCTATCTGCCTTATTGCCTCTGTGGAAAGTCCTGTTTTGTCGCTTATATTTTTTAGCGTATAACGTTTGCCGCCCTTTAACTGAAAGCGGTAAATTAATACATTACGTTCACGTTTTTTTAGGTGATTAAGCATATCAAGTGCTGCCCTCTCGGAATTTTTTCTAAAGAGTGCCCTTTCCGGGCAGTAACTTGAACTTCCAAGAAATTCTATTACACCTGCAGAATCATTGCTTCCTGTTGAGTTATCCAAAGACAATGTATCATAAGAGTAGCTTAATATGGATTCTACTTCTGTTTTGGATGTACCAATAACAGCTGCAATCTCTTCTGCTTTTGGCTTTCGCATATACTGCTGATGCAGAGAGTTATTTACATGCTGGATTTTACCATACATCTCTTCCTTCCTGTGAGGCAGTCTTATATGCCTTCTTCTGTTGGAAAGATATCTGGAAATTGACTGTCTGATCCAACACGCAGCATAGGTAGAAAAACGCAGCTCTTTACGATAATCATACTTTTCTACTGCCCGCATTAGACCTATATTACCTTCCTGAATTAAATCCATTAGAGAAAAATCTTTAGATATATAGTTTCGGGCTATTTTAACAACCAGCCGTAAATTGGCTTCTGTTAGCTTTTTTTTGGCTGCAGCATCTTTTTTCTCTATGCGCCTTGATAGTTCAAGTTCTTCCTCAAAAGAAAGTAAGGGGATTTTTTTAATCTGATTTATATAGGCAATAAATAAATCATCCTGTTTTGAGGAATCATCTGTTTTAATCTTTCTTTCTATTGCTTTCATATCTATTGCTCCTTATATAATATGAAGCAACTTTCGTGCCAACTTTTAAAATAAAATAATAAATTGCTAAGTATATGTATTGTAAGGAGTTACGTATATGAAAAAGCAGTGAAAAGCAGCATTCAACAAGAAAATGTATGAATTATGATACATTTTATATAAAAAATGTATACTCCAAATGTAGAAAAGTTAATTATTTTGTGTTACCTTTAAATAAGGGCAAATTAGATGATTGAATATATAGTTCCCAATAATATAGATGACAGACTATTATCAAAAACAGCTAAACTCCTGCATGAAGGTGGAACGGTAGCAATTCCTACGGACACAAGCTGGAGTATAGTATGCTCCATACAATCAAAAGAGGGAATTAAACGTCTAAAGGCACTGTCAAAAGAAAGAAACGAAAGGAATTTTACATTAATTTGCAGGGATATTTCCCAGTTTGGAGAATTTTGCAGCCTTGATAATACCCGTTTTAGGTTAATAAAAAGACTCACCCCGGGACCTTATGTATTTATATTAAAAACCCTGCTTGGGACAGATAAAGCTCTTGGTCTAAAAAGACAGGAAATAGGGGTGCGCCTTCCGGATTATCCTGTACCCATAGCATTAGTGAGTGCTCTCGGCTGTCCTTTATACGGCATTACAGCAAAAAGAAGTATGAGCTTAAATTATGTAGAAGATGAACTTCATGATTATGAAGATGAAGATAAATTTTACAAGGAAGAAAGCCTCTTTGACGGAGGCTGGGAGCTGGAAGATATTGAAGGGCTTGATCTGATCCTGGATACAGGTGAAGATAGGAATAGAATTCTAACTACTGTTCTTGATATTAGCTCCGGAGATGTGAATGTGCTGAGGGAGGGAGCCGGCAACTGGCCGGTGTAAAATTACAGATAATGGAAAAAAAATGGGTCAGGGTAATTTTTAGACAACGCCTAATGGTATTGTTTTTACTCTTTATCCAGTTAGTGTTCATACTTTTCCTGATTGCCGGTACACATATGATCTTTAGTTATTTGAACATTTTCTTTCGGGGATTAAGTTTAATTGTCTGTATATATATACTAAACCGTCAAACGAAATATGCCTATAAATTGTTATGGATATTTGTAATATTATTGTTTCCTATTTTCGGCGGAATAGTTTATGTTTTTTTTCAAACCCAATTTACCTCAAGAAAACTAAGAAGACAGGTACAAAGGTCAAACATACAATACGAAACTTTATTTTCTCCCAAGGGAGATACTGAAGTTGATCTTAATGACGAAAATAAAGATAACCTTCCATTAATAAAGTATCTTAATAATTATGCAAAATATCCTGTCTATAAAAATACCCAAGCTGTCTACTGTGATTCCGGAGAAAAGTTTTTTGAACTTCTGCTTGAAGAGCTTGAAAAAGCAGAAAAGTATATTTTCATGGAATTCTTTGTTCTTCGTCAAGGGGAAATGTTTGACCCAATAATAGATATTCTGGAAAGAAAAGCAAGACAGGGTCTTGATATACGAATGATTTATGATGATGTCGGCTGTTTCACTTCTTTACCGCCTAATTTTAATAATTTTCTTGAAGAAAAAGGAATTAAGTGCCTTGTATTTAATCCCTTCAAAGCCATATTAACAAGCAGTCAAAACAATAGAGATCACAGAAAAATAGTAAGCATAGACGGTAAAACGGCATTCACAGGCGGTATTAACCTGGCAGATGAATACATAAATGCCGAGGACAGGTTTGGCCACTGGAAGGACGCTGCAATTATGATACAGGGAATGGCAGCATGGAGTCTTACACTAATATTTCTTCATATGTGGAATCTGGAAAAAAGCAGGCAGGAAGACCCGATGTCTTTTTATCCCTGGAAAAACAATGAAGGTGAATTTGTTCCCTGTGGGGTAAAATCAGACGGTCTGGTCCAACCCTATGCCGACAGCCCCTTTGACTCTGAACATGTTGGTGAAAATGTATATATTCACATATTTAAAAATGCAAAAAATTATGTGTATATAAATACACCTTACCTTGTTGTCGATGACACCTTGCTTTCTTCATTAATACTTTCTGCAAAAAGCGGAGTAGATGTAAGAATAATAACCCCATATAGATGGGATAAAATAATCCTGGGAATAGTTTCGCGTTCTTATTACAGACATTTAATTAACTCAGGGGTTAAAGTCTATGAATATACAAAGGGGTTTAACCATTCAAAAACATTTATCTCTGATGACAGAGTAGCAACTGTAGGTACAACGAACCTGGATTTTAGGAGTCTATATCTTCATTTTGAATGCGGAGTGTGCCTATATAATAATTCTGCCATAGAAAAAATAAAAGAAGATTTTTTAAACACCCTGCTTGTATGCAGACAGATTACCTTAAGAGATTGTTCCAGAAACACATTGCAAAATATAGTTCAGGATGTATTGCGCGTATTTGCACCTATTCTTTAAACTATTACAGATACACCATCGGGAATAACTGTAATTGTGGCATTGGGATTTCCAAGTATATCTTCTGCCATTTTTACCGCTTCTTCAACGCTTTTGGAAGGGATCATGTGAAGATCCTTTACCATTTGTTCCGGTGCTTCTGAAATATAAATTACCCTGGCATGCTTTAAAACTCTTGCGAAGATCTGGGACTGCCATTGATCCACCCTTGTTTTTTCTTTAGGTGTTCTTAAAAAAGTATCCAGCATACGATCCAGATCCTTTTCTTCGGCGAAGGTTTTAAGAAACTCCTCCCCCCCATGGCCGTCATTTGATTTTGCAAGCATAATTATTACACCGTCTTTTTTTACAGTAGACTCGGCAGCCGTCATTCCCTTAACAGCCTGATATATGTTTTGATCCAGAGGGTAACCGCCGTTAGTCGAAATTACTATATCTGCCATGGCGGGAGCTACACGGCACTTGCTTAATAAAAATTCCCTGCCCTCTTTGTGGGCAAGATCACAGTCACCTGCCACAGCATAAATTACTTCCTTGGAGGAATTAATTACTACATTACAGATAAAGGCAAGACCTGCAGCCTTGGCTGCATAGAGCATATCAATATGTACAGGGTTTCCTTCTACTATGCCGGTGCGCGCATAGGGATGTGCTATGAATTCTGCATTGTGATTATAAACCACAGTATTGCGGCTTGTAACACCGGGGAATACACTCTTTCTGCCGCCGGAAAAACCGGCAAAAAAATGAGGTTCAATAAAACCTTCTGCCACAAGAAGATCTGCTTCTACAGCCATCTTGTTAATCACCATATCTCCGCCTGAGGGAAGCTTTCCTATATTCACCATGGCGGAATTATCACAATCGTGAACTTCGATTTTTTCTCTTTTAAATATCTCCTTGCCAAATTTACTCTCTAGCTCTTCCATGGTAGTAAGGCGATGGCAGCCTGTGGCAATGAGTATTGTAATATCCGCCCGGGGGTTGCCTTTTCTTATTTCCGCCAGCATTTGCGGAACAATTACTTTGCTGGGCACAGGACGGGTATGATCACTTGCAATTAAGACTATGTTCTTTTTGCCTATAGCCAGCTTACTTAAGGGCTCAGTTCCTATAGGATTTGCAAGAGCATCCCTTACTAAATCTTCCTGGCTTTTAAAAGCCTTATAATGATGCATCTCTGATACAAGCTCTCCTTTAAAACGTGCATCAGGAATACTGTAGTATATACTATCTTTGCCATAGGGTAAGGAAATTGTTTTCATCTTTAAATTATAGCATGGCTATTTAACAGCCTCAAGTTCCTTTGCAAGGAATTTGGCAAGTTCCAGCATGGCGAAAATCCCTGCTTTTTCTTCTGCCTGAGTATTATAATTTGTGTTGGTATTAACATCATAAGTATAAGCAAGGCCGCTTTCATCAACAATAAATTCTATGCCGGCAACATCAATATTATTTTTTACAAGGAAATCCTCATATTTCATGATTAGCTCTGTATAAGGGTTCTCTACAATTTCAAATTTGGCATGCGTACCAGTTTCAGAGCTTTCACCCGGGGCAGTTCCCACAGGACAGAACATGGAGCCAATTTGACAGCTATCTGCAGGGCACAGCTCAAAACCGCCCAATGTATCTACCTTTACTGAATATAGATACTTTTGACCTATAAATTCCGATCTAATGATAAAGGCGCCCGGGCATTTTATGTATTCCTGTATAAGGCTTATTCCGTCAATTGAATCTTCAAAGGATTCACTATTAATGTAAATATCAAGTTCATTTATAGATTTAAAGAGATTAACTCCAAGACCCCTTCCTGCACGGTTATGCTTAATTATAAAGGGGAAAGTGTTCAGTTCTTCTGCAGCCTTGAGGATCTCTTCCTTGCCCAATGCTGCCAGTGTCTTTGGTGTTTTTATTCCCTCTTTTTCTAAATGTGTATACTGCTTAACCTTATTTATCTCAAACCTAAGCGCATTGCTTCCGTTAAAAATTTTTCTGTTGTAAAATTCCAGCCAATCAATTACAGCTCCGGTAAACTCTGGCGCATAACGATGTCCCCTAGTATGGGAAGATGCGCTCATGCGGTTATAAAATACACCGCGGGGAGGCTCCTTATTCAGATTAAGCATGCCCTTATCAAGGTGCCAGCTTTCATAGGGGAGTTTAAGCTCATCAAGCCTCTTTGTTAAATGCACTGTCCATTCATCATTTTCATGAATTATATATACTTTCTTTTGCATTTTAGCCGGCTCCCAAAATTATTTTTCTTTTAACTTACGCAATGCGTAAAAGACAGCATCTTCGTTACCAAAGGCCCCTGCTTTTGTCACAACCTTAAGCCCATTATACTTTCCCCCCTCAAGCTGCATGAGGGGAATACCTGTGGCAATCTCTGTCTTTATGCTGGAACCATACGCTCCTGCCTTCTCAAAAAAGCTAATTGCAGTATCTCCTCCGCTAAGGAAAAGCCCGGATATACCAAAAGAATTTTTATATAATTCATCAATAACCTGCAATGTTAATTTTCCAATAAAATCCTGGGTAAAAAGACTCATTTCTTCCTTGCTTATTCCGGCTTTACGAGCAGAATTCTCGGTTTTTTCATACTCCTCTATGCTGTAACTGGAAGATGAAAGAAGAATAAGATCCCTGCCGCTTTTAAGTTTTTGCACTGCCTCTCTTGTAATTTCTTCCTCTGTTATGCTTTTCTCAAGAATTGAATAAAAAGGGATCTTTTGCAGCAGCATACCCTGCTTTTCTGCATATAGTACCTGAGACCTTGTAACAGAACTTAAACTTGCAATAACAGCCAATGCCGGTTTTACAGGAAGTGCAACACTTAAAATTATATCAACCAAACCTGCACAGCCTACCCAAAGCACGCTCTTTTTACTATTGTTTACAGCTTTAACAATAAGCGCAAGGTCTTCATTTGTTACAGCATCAAAGCAAAATACCCTGCCATTGTTAAAATCAAAATTAGCTTTTCTTAAATCATCAAGTTTTACATGGCTTATGCTTTCGTCCGGAAATGCCTCTTTCATTATAGTAAAAATATTATCTATTGTTACCGGTGTTTTAGGATCTCTAGCCAACTCAGTTTTACTTACAGGAACTCCATGTAAATAATGTACGCCTTTCTCTGTTGTCCTTCCTAAATCGGGGAAGGCAGGTGCAAAAATAACAAGTTCAGGCTTACAACACAAGGACATTGCCCTGCTTTCAAAGGCAATATTCCCCCTAAGGGTGGAATCTACCTTTTTTATTACATTGGAAAATTTATCGCAGGGAATTTTATTCATTACAGAAGATACTTTTTGAAAAGCAGCTTCGGCGGGGAGAAAACGGGACTCGGTATCTATTACATAAGAAAAATCTACGTTATTCGAAATCCCTCCGCCGTCAAATACCACTTTAATTGGTATAGCACGGCGGCAGATTTGTACTCCTGTATCGTTTGCTCCGGTAAAATCGTCTGCAACAACAA
>Ga0099364_10001039_pt1 | contig 46563 bp, 35 predicted proteins | sample TergutTh196P3_FD_73070 | JGI IMG/M metagenome (GOLD analysis project Ga0099364, IMG submission 73070) | Microcerotermes parvus P3 segment gut microbial communities from Pointe-Noire, Republic of the Congo - Th196 P3 | ecosystem: Host-associated > Arthropoda: Insects > Digestive system > Gut ...
ATCGGCACTTTGCCCATTTCCGGTAAAATCACAGGCACTCAAAAAATATTGAAAATGTTCGGTTAACCCACTTTCCGGCTTCACAAATCTTTTACAATTAAAAGTCCTACAATAACTTGACACGGACTTTTAAGAAAAAAAGGGTTGACTAAACCGTATGCTTTGATGTAAAATAAGGGTATGGATATTTTAATTTCACCTTCATTACTTTCGGCGGATTTTGCGAATTTTGAACGAGAAGCGTGTAGAATGAAAAAAGCCGGCGCGGATATGCTGCATATTGATGTTATGGATGGGCATTTTGTTCCGAATTTAACGTTCGGTGCGCAGGTTGTAAGATCGATAAAAGAAAAATGCGATTTAAAGCTGGATGTGCATTTGATGATTCAGGACCCCACCCGGTTTATCGACGATTTTATAGATGCGGGCTCGGACATAATCACTATTCACTTTGAAAGCAACGGTAATGCCGCACAAATTCTCAGGAAGATACGGAGCAAGGGAATCAAAACAGGTTTTGCATTAAAACCTAATACTTCGGCGCATGAGCTTTTCATGTATCTGGATTTATTGGATGTTGCTTTGGTCATGTCGGTAGAGCCGGGATTCGGTGCGCAGACGTTTATGTCGAGCGCGTTGGAAAAGATTTTGTTTATACGCACTATAAACGAAAATATAGATATTTCAGTGGACGGGGGAATAAATCCCATAACAGCCGATATGTGCAAAAAAGCGGGAGCCAACATTTTGGTGGCGGGTTCGTATGTGTTCGGGTCAAAGGATGCCACAACCGCCATCTCCGAACTACGCGGTCAATAAAAAATCAATAATTCTTACAGCCTGTTCTTAATAAACCAATAAGATCAGGGATACTGAAAAACGACTGTCCGCGTAAATCTGACATTTTCACTTCGGAGGAGAAAGTCAGGTTTTTGGCTCCTGACTCCTAAAAGTTTAAGGCAGGGGATAATAATTAAAAAGAAAACCGCTCACCAAAAAGGAAGGATGTCGGATGTCGTAATAACATTGCTGGCAGTACTTGCGGTTGCGGTTTTTTATTATGGACCGCGTGTTTTGATCACATTGGCGGTGAGTTTGGCGACGGCATTTATCACAGAATTTATCTGCTTGCGGCTGATAGGTCAAAAAAAGCATGAGAAGTATGATTTTTCCCATATTATTACTGCATTGATCATAACGCTGCTGCTGCCGCCTGCGGTAGAATTTTGGATGCCCGCCGTGAGTGTGATCGTAGCTTTGTGTGTGGCAAAATTCCCATTTGGCGGGCTCGGCAACAACATTTTCAACCCTGCGGCGGCAGGGTTAGCGTTTGTAGGGCTGTGCTGGCCTGAATTGATTTTTAAATACTGTGCTCCGGGTACAACGCTGAGTTTGTTCAGCACGCAAATAGTCGAAAAAGCATCACCGCTGGACACCCTTGCAAAGGAGGGGACTCCGCGCATAGATTATATGGATGCGCTGCTGGGTAATTTCCCCGGAGCCGCGGGTGCGACGGCGGTTATGGTGCTGGCGGCGTGCGGAATATATTTGATTTTAAGACGGACTATTTCGATAGAAATACCGCTGACAATTTTTGCGGCATCCTCATTTTTTGCGGTTGTGCATCAACGTGTAAATACCGGTTATGCAGATTCATTAATGTATGAAACTATCGCCGGAACTTTGATATTCGGTGCGGTATTTATGGCGAATGATCCTTCCACAATACCGCACACCTCCAAAGGACGCTTGATATTCGGTGCTTTGCTGGGTGTGTTTGCTATGCTTTTCAGGTACTTCGGAGTTAACGACTTCGGTTTCCTCTATGCTCTTTTAATCGTTAACGCGCTTTCGGATTTTTGTGACAGAGCGGGTGAAAAACTCGCAAAATACATAAAACGTTATGCAGAACGGCTTTGGGGGTTTATACGCAGAAATATAAAGACGTTATTGCTGAAACTAAAAAAAGTAGTAGGAAGCTATATCGCAAACATAGTCAGAAAAGGCGGTGAACGGTAAGCATGAGCAGAAATAGACGGTCTCCGGATAAAAATAACAATAAAAAAAGAAAAAACCGCCGCAGTTTTTATCAACGGCACAAAAAGTTTCTTACACAAATTGAAGGATTGTTTTTATCGAATACCGTGTTAGAACGCGGCTTGGTTGTCGCCACCGTTATTATAAGGGGAAATTCTCTGAAAAACGCGGTGGGGTTAGGACTTGCTTTTGCGTTGCTTTCTTTCTTTACGGTATGCGTAACCTATGTAGTGCCGACGACGATTCCGAATAATTTCCGCGCCATAATAAACACGCTGGTTTCCGCCGGACTGTTTATCCCGGTTGCGATGATTACCAATTTAATAATAACCGACATTTCCGTTTCCGCCGGAATATTTTTGCCTTTGCTGATAACTAATTCGTTGATTGTGGGTTTGAGCAGTTCACGGTTTCATAAAAAGCGTTTTGTACCCATGATGGTTGACCTGATAAATCATGTACTGGGTTTTGCTGTGGTTATTTGTTTTGTGGGATTTTTGCGTGAACTTGTAGGGCGCGGAAGTGTGTGGGGAGCCGTGATTCCGAATTTTCCGACGATTCCGGCGGTTTTGCTGCCGTTTTCGGGCTTTATCATAGTAGGATTATTCGCAGCGGTTTTAAAAAAGATAAGATTCAGACTTGCCGGAGAAGGAGAAGAGAATCCGGAAAACCCGGAAAACCTGAAAAACCCGGAAAATTAAGATAATATAATAAAAAGGGTGTATACAATGGCAGATTTTATGGATTTCTTAACGAAATATATTTTTTTAGTGGCGGCGGTGGCTCTTCATGTTATAATCATTGAGAATACCATTTTCACCTGTGCACTGGGAACAAGTACCGCGCTTTTTATCATCCGTAAAAAACGCGGGGTTCTTGTCTTTGGCGCTATTCTGACGTTTATGACATTGTTTTCCTCTTTTATCGTAATAATTATAAACGCTTTATTCCCCTATTTATCCGATTATAATATTTATAGCCCCTTTATTTTTGTTTTTATTATTTCCGTTGCATATCTTTTGGTTCTTTTAGGACTAAGGTTTGTTCCGCAAAAAATAAAAAGCCGGATTATACCAATGGTGCATATGAGCGCATTTAACTGCGCTGTGCTGGGTGCGCTGCTGATCGGCGCAACCAGAGATATGAACCCGGTTGAATTTATAGGTTTGGGACTGGGGATGGGAATAGGGTTTACGCTTGCAACATTTTTGATTTCGGTTTCACATGATTATTTGTACAGCGAAAATATACCTAAAGCTTTCCGGGGCTACCCAGTTACTTTGGTGTATATTGGTATTTTGTCGTTGGCGTTTTATGGGTTTATCGCAAGCGAATTGCAATTCTAGCCCGGGAAAGGAAAAGATTCAGCATGAAAGTAAAGAAGTATCACAAAAAACTGAGTTTTAGAAAAAAAAGAGGCAGGAAAGTACTGAAAACCGTAATCTTTGCGTTAGTTGTCGGGGTATTGGTTTTTGTGGGGTATTCAGTGGGCGGTCCTCTTTTGGAATACCTGGCAGGCAACCATAAATCATCCTCTTCTTCTCATTCGAGCGCCGATACTTCGGGCGAAAACGACCGCGAAAAGGACGAAACGCCGTCAGATGACACATCATCGGATGATGGCAGAAATGATACCTTTGAAAATGCACATACCATACCCGCCGATGCGGTGTTAAGCGAACTTGCATTGAAAAATGCGTGCGAAAAAATAAAAACCGAAGGATACTCCGGCGCGGTGATTGAGCTCAAGGACGATACCGGCATTATAAAATATCAATCCCAAAACGAATTCGCCGAAAGGATCGGAGCGGCGGAACCGGATGCGCTTAACCTTGACTTGATAGCGGAAATAATTAAGGAGCAGGGATTAAAACCCATTGCGAAAATATATACCCTCAAAGATAATACCGCTCCGTTGAACAACGGGGGAATACGCAACACTTATACTGTCGGCAGCGGCAGATGGCATGATGCGGATCCCGGTACCGGGGGTAAAAAATGGCTCAATCCCTATACCGCCGATGCGCGGACATATATCGCGGATTTAACGAAAGAAATCGCCGATGCGGGTTTTTCTGCAATAATATTTGACGGTTTGGAATTTCCAAGGCATTTAAATCAGGCACAATTACACAACGATCAAAGATTATCCGAAGCCGAGGCTTTATCGCTGGTTATAGTTCAAGCGCAACAGCTTTGCGAAATTCCGGTGTTCCGTTCTTTTGATGCAAGTGAGCTGTTGCCGGAAAATGCGACAAGCTCCCGTTACGGCGGTTCTCCTTTGGAGGTTGAAGCAGAAAACACGCTTTTAAAATTGGACGGAAAAGTATTGGAACTGGATGAAGATGCTATGCTGGAATTTTTATCGAACCCTGACTTTAACGGATTCTCGATAACAACGGTGGACAATGAAGCAGGACAGCAAGCATCCGAAATTGCAAAGGGAATAGGATTTAATACTTTTATATATTATTGAGAGGGCTTGATACCGAATGAAGGAATTGAAGTTGTATGAAGAGTGGCTGGAGTATGCCGCTGAAGATGAGGACATTGTAAAGGAACTCGCGGAAATAAAAGGCAACAACGATGAAATCTATGAGCGGTTTTACCGTGAATTAGAATTCGGTACAGGCGGTATTCGCGGGATATTAGGAGCAGGACTCGCCCGTATGAATATTTATACGATCCGCAAAGCGGCGGCAGGACTTGCGGTAACCCTGAATCTGAACGATTCCGCAAGGAAAAACAAGGACGAAAATTGTGTCCGGTGCGAACGGAGTGTTGCGATAAGTTACGACAGCCGCAGGAAGTCTGAATTATTTGCGAAACAAGCTGCGATGGTTTTGGCCGCATATAACATTAAGAGCTATATTTTCCCTGAACTTATGCCCACCCCTGCGCTGTCTTTTGCCGTCCGCGCTTTGAATTGTGCGGCGGGAATAATGGTTACGGCAAGCCACAACCCTGCGAAATACAACGGGTTTAAATGTTACGGAGCAGATGGCTGTCAAATGACGGACAGCAGTGCGAACGAAGTATTGGCGAATATCAACAAGCTGGATATATTCAGGGATGTGAAAGTTTCAGGCTTGAACGATGCGCTGAACGCAGGTTGGATAGAATATATCGGAAATGATGTAATTAACGATTATTACACAAATGTAAAAGCTCAGTCCGTAAGCCCGGAAATCATAGCAAATACCGACTTGAAAGTGGTGTTTTCACCGTTAAACGGAGCGGGGAACAAGTCTGTGCGAAATGTACTCGGGCAAATGGGGCTGAAAAATCTCAGCGTTGTTAAACAGCACGAAAACCCCGACCCGGATTTCACTACCTGTCCTTATCCAAACCCGGAGATAAAGGAAGCCCTGGCGATACCGTTAGCCGAATGCGAAACTGTCGCTGCTGATCTGCTTTTGGCGACCGATCCGGACTGTGACAGAGTGGGAACCGCGGTACGGCTTGACAGCGGAGAATACAAATTGCTGACGGGTAACGAAATCGGAGCGCTGCTGCTAAATTATATATGTGAGCGCAGAACCGAAAACGGTACGATGCCAAAGGATCCAATCGCAATTAAAACGATAGTGACTACTAACCTTATCAAGGACATCGCAAAAATTTATGGTGTTCAGGTTATTGACTTATTAACGGGGTTCAAGTATATCGGAGAAATGATCGGAAAGCTGGAAGAGAAGAATGAAGAGGATCGCTATATCTTCGGAGTTGAGGAGAGTTACGGCTACTTAGTGGGAACTTATGCACGCGACAAGGATGCGGTAGTAGCCTCGATGCTTATTGTAGAAATGGCGGCGTATTACCGGGAATCCGGTGTTTCCCTGCCGCAAAAGCTCGAGAGCTTATATGCTCGGCATGGCCGTTATTTCCACACACAGAGCAATTTTATGTTTGAGGGCGCACGGGGAATGCAAAAAATGTCAGAAATTATGAATTCGCTGCGAGCTTCGCCGCCGGGTTCTATAGGCGGATTGAAAGTTTTGTCGCGTGAAGATTATTTGATTCAACGGCGGATAGGTATTGATAGCCCGAATGAGGAGAAATTAACCCTCCCGAAATCCGATGTGCTGGTTTATAAGCTGGAAAACAACTGTGAGGTCGCTGTCCGCCCGTCCGGAACCGAACCTAAAATAAAGGCGTATTATACTGCGATTGCCCCTAGCCTGAAAGAAGCGGAAAAGGTCGAGGGAAGAATGAAAGAAAGTTTCAGTAAAATCGTACTCGCTTAAAAACATATCCGGGAATTCGGGAATTCGGGCAACTAAGGTAATTAAGGTAGAAATCTTCAAATTATGCGGATATTTTTAAAAAGATATTGCTTTTTCTATTATGAAGTGTTATCATTAGTGGGACATTGTAATTAAATTAACTCAGAGTATTATTTTACCTAAAAATCAGGGGGATATAACAACATATGGTTACAGCAGGCGATTTCAGAAACGGAATGACCTTTGAAATGGACGGAAACGTTTTGCAGGTTGTGGAATTCCAACACGTTAAACCGGGCAAAGGAGCGGCGTTTGTCCGTGCTAAAGTAAAAAATGTGATTAACGGCACGGTGGTTGAACGCACTTTCAATCCCAGTGAAAAATTTGAGAGCGCTTTTGTGGAGCGCCGTGAAATGCAGTATAGCTATCAGGACGGGGATTTATACTACTTTATGGATGCTGAAACCTACGAGCAGATTCCGATAGATAAAAGCATACTGACAGACGGATTCCGGTTTGTAAAAGAAAACACCGAAGTCAAGGTGCTGTCCTATAAAGGGAATGTATTCGGAGTGGAGGCACCTAACTTTGCTGAATTGACCGTTACCGAAACTGCGCCCGGATTCAAAGGCGACACCGCTACCAACACTACAAAACCTGCTTTGCTCGAAACTAACACCGAAATAAAAGTGCCGTTGTTTATCGAAACCGGCGACAGGATACGGGTGGATACCCGAACCGGCGAATACATGGAGAGAGCAAAATAACGAAAGGGATTCGACATGGGCGGAATGTTTGTTTTCAAAAAATTATCCGGGAAAATAACCTTCATCATCGGAGTAACCGTGGTTATTGTTGCAGGTATGATAGCGGTGTATATGCAGAGCCGCATTATAACCGAAATCGGCAGATATGCGAAAACGGAACTTCAATTGCAATCCCGTGAAATATCAGAGAAATCCGCCCTCGCATTTGTTGATGCGATTTATAAAGTAGAAGGATTGAGAAATTTAGCGGAAACATCAATTGATGTGAGGGAATACAAAAACAACGCGGCAAGATATATAACCGGTTATTTGAATGAAAACATAGGTAGCTTTATCCACGGTATGCTGAACAATTCCGAATACTTATCGGCCGCGTATCTTTCATTTCATCCTGATTTGTCGGGCGCGCCTTATGTAGGCGAAATTTTTTACACTAAAACCGGAAATGTGATCACATATATGAATGATCCGCTCCCCTATGAGGACTTTCAGGAATCGGATCCGGATATGCAGTGGTTCTACGGAGCGTATAATTCCGGCGACCCGTACTGGACTCAGGTGTATACGGATGAAACGGGGATAATTATGATTAGTTATGTAGTTCCTGTTATTATCGGCGGAGAAAAAGTGGGCGTTGCCGGAGCGGATATACCGATTGACCATATTGAAGATTTGTTAAAAAATGTAAAAGTGTATGATACCGGAGTTGTTTTGCTTGAGGATGGTTTTGGTGATTTTATTGAAACTAACGCAATAACCGAACAGCTTGAAGCGGGCGAAAAAGAAAAATTATCGCGCGCCGCCCGGGAAAGTTCCGGGGAAGTTTTTGAAATGAAACTGGGTAAAAAAACATATATGATCGCTGCGGCCCCGTTGTCCGGTTTAAGCGGCGGTATGATTTATGCGGCGGCTCCGAAGAATGAAGTCAACGCCGAAGTTACGTCGTCGCTCATCAGGTTTGCGGTCATCTTTATCGTTTGTTTTATCCTTGTTATATTAATTTCTTACAAAATAGCGAAACCCATTGCCAAGCCGCTGACTGCGCTTTCCTCTTTTTTGAAAAGGGCGGCATCTACCGGCGATCTTGTATTGCAGCCCGAAGACAGCCAGGCTATTGATAAGTATTCCCGGCTTAAAGATGAAACCGGGCAGGTGATGGAGGATGCTGCGGCGTTTGTCCGGCATATTGCGGAAATTGCCGAGGCGTTGGAGGTTATAGCGGCCGGCGATCTGACCCATGAAATGATGACACAATCTGATAAAGACACAATGGGAGTTGCGCTTGCGCATTTATTTGAAAACCTCAATAATATATTCGGAGAAATCAAGGCTGCAACCAATCAGGTAGCGGCGGGTTCCAAACAAATTGCCGACGGTTCGCAATCACTCGCACAGGGGACGACCCAACAAGCCGCCGCTGTGGAGCAGCTTTCTTCATCCATTGCTCATATAGCCCAAAAAACAAAAGACAATGCTGAAATGGCCGCGCGTGCCGCCGATTTTGCTGACAGCATCAAAGACAGCGCAGAAAAAGGAAGCCGCCGGATGGATGATATGATGGAAGCGGTAAAGGACATCAATCAGGCCAGTCAGAATATCGAAAAAGTCATTAAGGTTATTGACGATATAGCGTTTCAAACAAATATCCTGGCACTGAACGCCGCTGTGGAAGCGGCACGGGCAGGACAGCACGGAAAAGGATTTGCGGTAGTAGCGGAGGAAGTTCGCAACCTGGCTTCCAAAAGCGCGGAAGCGGCCAAGGATACAGGCAGCTTGATTACAAACTCCATAGAAAAAGCGGATCTGGGTGCCCGTATATCAGGTGAAACAGCCGAAAGTCTTGAAGAAATAGTATCCGGCATCAACGAGAGCGGTCAAATCGTAGCACAGATTGCGAAATCCTCCGAAGAACAGTCTGCGGAAATCGCACAAATCAACACCGGCATTGATCAAGTAGCGAAAGTGATCCAGCAAAATTCAGCGACAGCTCAGCAGAGTGCCGCAGCATCCGAGGAAATGAGCGGACAGTCCGGAGTGTTAGAAGACTTGATCATGCAGTTTAAGCTGAAAGATGTCAAGCCGAAAAATATAGAATAATGATTTTAAAAAGAAAGACAGGGAAAAAATGAAAAAAATCACGTTATTGGTTTGTATAGTTATGATAGGGTTGTTCGCATCCACAGGGTGTATCGCTCAAAATACGCAGGCATCCGTGTATAAAATATATAACGAATTTGCGCAGAGCATGAATGATGCAAAAACTTCGGATACGGAATTGGACCTGAAAATCAACATGGATGAAGGCGAAAATAACCTTGAGATAGCAACGACGGGAAACATAAAAATTGATATAAGAAACGAGCAAAATATAAAAATGCTGATGGACATGAACTTTAAAACGATAAACATGGATATGTCTATGAAGATGTACTTTGAAGACGGTTACGCTTATGTTGACTACAGCGGGCAAAAGTTCAAAAGCGAAATGCCTTTAGATGCCGCAATGCAGCAAATAAAAGCGAACACCGAAGTTATCATGTTCCCCGAAACGGCTGTTAAAGACTTTGAAACATCTAAAATTGACGGGATAACAAAACATTCCTTTACCCTTGAAGCAAATGCGATAAGAGATGCCCTGAAAAGCACTTTGGATAATATTCAAATGCAGGTAGGGCAGACATTAGACGATTCCAATGTAGAAATGGGCGATATGATCTGTGAAATAGAAATGGGTAAAAACGGTAAAGTTTCGAATTATCGTTCGGTGTTCAAGCTGAGCGTACAGGCTGAGGAGCAAAATATAAAAATGGATAATGACATAAAAATAAAGATTAATTCTATCGGCGGCGACATTATCATTGACCCGCCCGCTGATTTGGATCAATACCAGCAGCAGGGAACTATGTAACCGGATCCGGATCAATTCGAGCCGGACTTACGGGTTGCTTTAGGTTCAGTGAAAATAAGTTTTCAAATATAAGCACGGATAAACGCAAATAAATAAAGGCAATAAAATTGAAAGGAATGGGTGTGGGTATGAAAAGAACTTCGTTGCGGATAATATTGTTATCAGCGATATTAGTATTGTCCGGCTGTGTGCCTGCGAATCAAACCGCGGCATATAAAGTCCACGACACGGTATCTCAGACAAGAGAAAATGCAAAATCCTTTGATATTGACGTGGAGTTGATGTTAAGGGTAAACGATGAAGAAGAAGATCGGATGACCGGAAACATAAAACATACTGAGGGAGAAGACGGAGGCATACGGATGGTTTCGCTTCTTGATTACTCGGCGACCGGTGAAAAAATAAATTTATACTTTAAAGATGATATACTTTATTCCGATTATGATGACGGCGATGGTGAGGAAATACAAAAATTCAGGGAAGAAGCCGAATTCGATTGGATATATCCGATGTATGGATTTACCATAAACTTTTTGAAGTTCGATAAAAACGATATCGAGGAAGCGCAGGCTGAGAAAACCGATGAAACGAACAAGTACACGATAAAATTTAAAAGCGGCAGTGTTGAAAAAATCTTAAAAGCGGCGTACAGCGAAGTTTTGGCTCCCGCTTCCGAAAGCGACGAAGAATACAGTGTGGTTTCAGGAAGTGTTCAGCTTGAAATGGAAACGGACAAACAGGATGTTTTGAAATCTTACCGTGTGCAGTTTGAATGTGAAGTGGAAGAGCGGTTTGATTCTGAAGATGAAACCGACGACGAAGCCATCGAAGGTGAAGATGAAGGCGAAGGCGAAGAAGAAAACGAAGATGAGGAAGAAACGGAAGCGGGCGAAACCGGAGAGGAAACCATAACAACAAAAATCGCGTATGACATAACAATACGAATCAATTCATACGATAATATCAGAGATCTTGAGTCGGAATTTCCACCGGATCTGGAAAAATACGAGGATCCGCCGGAATTTGATTTAGGAGATATTAATTTTGATGAACTGTTTGGGCCTGAGGAAGAATAGTGAATCAATAACAATAAATATAAAGAAAAAGGGAGAAACAAGAATGATTATTAAGGAAAAAGCTGCTTATTTGCAAGGTTTACTGGACGGAATGAAAATTGATGAAAATTCCGATCAGGGGAAGATTTTCCGCGCGATAGCGGATATGATCAATGTTGTCGGGGACGAAGTGGAGGAAATGCAGTTACAGCTCGATGATCTTTACGATGCGGTAAATGACCTTGAGGATGAGGTTGAAGAATTGCAAGACGATCAAGACGACGATTATTATGATTATCAGCTAACCTGTCCTAATTGCGGTGAGGACATCAGTGCGGAAGACGATGACGCGGAAGACATGGCTTGTCCCGGCTGCGGTGCAATTTTAGAATTCGGCTTCGATGATGATGACGATGATTTTGAAGACGACGACGACGAAGACGATGATGATGAAGAAAAAAAATAAATCGTTATTTTTTGCAAATTGAATATTTGTTTCGGGGCGGTAATGAACATTGCTCTAGTCCGCGAAGTCCGACAGTCGTATCCGAAGCGCACAATAAGCGTTTGGTTTTCGGTTTCGGATTGATTCGGTGAGATTCCGGAACCGACGGTTAAAGTCCGGATGGGAGAAACGGTCACCTACATAAGTTTAGTGTGTTTTCGCCCCTGTATGATTTTTTACAGGGGCGAATTAGCGAAAAAAACACAATTGATTTTTCGCCAAATAAGGCAATTTTGACGAGAATATCATAGATATTTAAGGATAAATTAACGCCGTGTGACCGTGTGACGGGAAGTTTTCCGTTCATACGTTGCGAAATGATTTTCGGGGAGGTCTATTGCGTTTGAAATTTGAAAGCTTCTTTATTTCAAATGGGTTGTGGCCGATTTATAGAAACAGAAAGGGATAATTATTTATTATGGAAAATTTAACAAAAAAAATAGCGGTTGTCGGTGTAATGGCGGCATTTTCCTCGGTGCTTATGGTTTTAGAATTTTCTTTGCCGATATTTCCGCGCTTTCTGGAGTTTAACTTTTCGGATTTGCCTGCCCTTATCATCGCGTTTATCTACGGACCCATCCCGGCAGCGGCGATACAGCTTATAAAGTGTTCGATTCATCTTTTTTTCACGGAAACCGCTGGAATAGGGGAATTATCAAACTTTTTGATTGGAGCGGTATGGGTAGTTTCCGCGGGATTAATTTATATGATGCGGCGCGACAAAACAGGCATATTACTCGGGCTTGCCGGCGGATCGTTGTTTATGGCGGTAACAGGCATATTCACTAACTATTTTATCATACTGCCCTTTTATGAAAACGTAGTAGAAATGCCTATGACGGCTATAATTAATATGTGTTCTTTGATCATTCCGTTTGTAAGCACAAAATGGGATGTAGTATTAATAAGCATTCTTCCTTTCAATATTTTAAAAGGAATTGTAATATCGTTGATAACATTTATTGTTTATAAGAAAATCGGCCATGTATTAGAAAAATATAACTTAAAATAGCTTAAAATAAGCAATGTGTACGAAAGCGCAATAATAGAACTCCTCGAGAATTAAAACGTGATGTATGAACGCAGAGCATAGAGCATAACGTTGTGAAGTGATTTTCGGGGAGGTCTAACAATTTTTTATTGGATGTGGTAAAAATTAAAATAACTCGTGTTGAAAGTAAAGCGGTTGGTTTTTTTCAAAAGAATGCGGATTTAGCGTTTTTCCTGATCATTACCGTTGCCGCACTTGCGATAAGAGCCTGTTTTATCTACTACGAAAGCGAAGATTACAGTAAATTTTTGGAGCCTTGGGTAGAACTAATAAAAGAGCATGGCGGATTTGCTTCGCTGGGTGTACAGATAACGGATTACAACATACCGTATACTTTATATTTGACAATTATTTCCTATCTTCCCGTATCTCCGTTATGGGGGATAAAGGTGCTTTCGATAGTTTTCGACTTTGTTTTAGCGGGCGGCTGTGTTCTTATTGTCTGCTTTTTCTTTAAAAAGAGCAGCAATAAAATCATTTATGCCGCTCTTTCATTCGCTGTAATTTTGTTGCTGCCGGTTGTTATTATGAATTCCGCCGCTTGGGCTCAGTGCGATTCGATATATACTGCTTTTATAATTCTTACCCTATATTGTCTGCTAAAAGAAAAATATACTTTAAGCTTTGTTTTTTTTGCCGCCGCAATTTGTTTTAAGCTACAAGCGGTGTTTTTCTTTCCCGTATTCGTGATTTTATATCTGACCGGCAGAAAATTTTCACTGATGAATCTTTTGATTATCCCGGCTATACTTGCGGCGGCAGGATTGCCTGCTGCCCTGGCGGGAAGATCTGTAGCAAGTATTGCCGGCATCTATATCAATCAAACAGCTACATACAATCATCTGACAATGAATTATGCCAATATCTACAACTTTTTGCCCGAATTATATGACCTGCTAAAGCCGGTCGGAATCATGTTCACCTTTGTGTTGCTGGGAGTCATGACTTATTATCTTGTACGGAAAAAATATACGCCTCAAAACGTATCGCTTGTGGGTATCTCGCTTTGGGTTGTTTTTACCTGTGTTTTGTTTTTGCCAAAAATACACGATAGACATGCGTACATGGCAGATATACTGAGCGTACTATACTTTATAACAAGGAGAGAAAAAATCCTTATTCCCATCGGAATAAATTTTGTTTCTATATGTTCGTACTTTCCATATTTGTTTGGATATTCGGCGGTGGATTTCAAAATATTGACGGCGATCAACGTTTTTGTTTACATTTATTTCACATATGAGCTTATAAAAACCCTGCGAACCGAAAACAACCAAATGAACCCGCCAACCGCGGAATCAATTGGCGTTTTTTAACATTAATGTAATGAAAAACAACATTATTATGATTTTTGTGCAGTGCAAGTATACAAAGAGTAACAACTTGTAAAATAACCTAATTGAATTGATTTCAATTTATAAGATAAGCAATTTCGCAGGTTTTCAACGTTTTCAACATAGTTTTCAACAATAAGACCCGCGAGCTTTCGTTTTATGAAAAATTATATTTAACACCTTGTATAAAAAACCTATTTATGTCAATCCTGATAGAAAAAGGAATTGGCTAAAATGATAAAAGGTGTGAACAAAAAAATCATCGAAATATCCAATACGGGTAACGGAACTTTTGAAAAGGCGATTTTGATCGTCAATCCGGAAAGCGGCGGAATCGGTATGAACGAAATAAACCGCCGCGCTAATAATTACATTTCAAGTTTCGGATTGAAATCCGGGTCAGATAAAAAACCCGGAGCATTGCTCGTGTTGTTAATTTCCGTAGCATCTATGATGCTGGGTGTGATAGCCGGGATTCTGATGAATGTTTATTTTGGGTAAGATGTTTATTTTGGGTAATAAGAAAAAGAGAAAAGAAATGACCTCGTTGAATGTGAGTTCCGGTTACATCGCTCTTATTCTCCGGGTTCAAGCAGTTCATACTAATCCCACATTAAAATCATCGTTTCAAACTTCGTTCGTTATTCGTTTTTCTTAAAAAACTACTCACTCGTTTTCAACGGTTTTTAAAATGGGATTAGTATCAGGCAGTATATTATTGCTTTCCGCCGTTTTTCTCCGCTGTTTGATTTATCCTGATTGTCACCGAAAGAATTCGGTGTTCTTCCATCTTGTCCACTTTCAAGGACAAATCCTCAAAGTCAAAACCGTCCCCCTCCAGAGGAATTTTTTCAAACACATCCAAAACCCACGCTCCGATGGTTTGATCCTCCAGCTGAACGGTCGGCGAATATTTCAAATATTCAAAAGCATCGTCCAGTTTCATGTCGCCGTGTACCCAATAGCTGCCGTTGTCGAGAATTTTTATGTCCTGATGAATTTCGTCATCCTCGTCGTAAATTTCGCCTACAAGTTCCTCGAGTACATCCTCGAGCGTGACAAGCCCGTCAATTCCGCCGTGCTGATCCGCAACAAGTGCCATATGTGTTTTTTTGCGCTGGAAATCTTTGAGAAGCTCGGAAATTTTTGCGGCGGGAGGCACAAAATGGGGGGAAGCCATAATTTCCCGGATGGTATAAATATTCCCGTTAAGATAATTTGCGAAGAAATCGTTTTGATACAAAATCCCGATAATATTATCCTTGCTTTGTTCATAAACCGGAATTCTTGTATAACGTTCGCCGAGAAAAACATCCTTTATGTTATCCGCAGTTTCATCAACGGATATCGAAACAATATCTACCCTCGGCGTGATTATGTCACTTACGGTAGTTTCGTCAAAATCCAGCGCGGACTGCACAAGTTCGCTTTCCTGCTTTTCAAGCACGCCCTCTTCTTTTATTTCTTTTATTATTACTTTTAGCTCTTCTTCGGTGATCGAAGGCCTGTTCCGGGATGGGTCTTCTTTATTTTTGCCGTGCGGTGATCTTTGGATTTTCACAAAAAACCATGAAACCGGAGTGAGGGCAATAATAAAAAAACGCAAAAATGCGGTAGCGGCGAGTGCTGTTTTTTCGGCATGATTTTTTGCATAGTTTTTCGGGAGCACTTCGCCGAATGTTAACAAAACAAAGGTGATAACAACGGTAGAAATCAAGGCGCCGTTTTCCATAGGCATGGAAATAAAAAGCATAGCTGATAATGTTGCCGCGCTAAGATTGACTATGTTGTTGCAAATGAGTACGGTGGCAAGCAGCAACTGAAAATTTTCCGCAACTTTTTGTGTTGCCGCCGCAGTTTTGTTCCCCTTTTTTGCAAGATTTTTTATACGGATATGATTCAGGCTGGCAAAAGCTGTTTCGGATGCAGAAAAAAATGCCGACAGCAATACAAGTGCGATGAGAATCAGCCAATTCCATATATTTGTGTAAAACATAGAATATGCCATACACCAAATTTGCGTAAAAGCCTAAGCCTTATAAAATTGCAAGACAGACTTAGTGCGCGCCGACTTGGTTCCTTTCTTGAGTGTTTTTCTGTTTTTGTAATACCGGATAAGCCGCCGATTGGGAGCTGACGGCTTATCCGGTATTAAGTATAACATATACGCGAAAAAAGTAAACATATTTTTACGCGATAAAGACATCTTGAAAACATATATTCGTTTATAATTTTATTGATTTCAAATTTCTAAAATTTATCATCGGGTATGCCGCCTGCATATAATAACAATAGTCTCATAACTTTATTTTTGACTATTCATGAAAGTGAGTATTTATGTTTTGTATTTTTTGTAAAAGAGATCGTGAGTCGGAAGAGCAGCGGGAGCGGGACAAAACTCTATCCGAACAAAGAAAAAACCGCCGCAGGCACACGGCGGAAATGATAGCGGCGGCAGGCTTGATTGGCGTACTGTACCCAAATATCAATCGCCGTGATCGTTGTGAACCCGAAGAACACGATGTGAATTTAAAACTTAATTTGAGCAAATCAACGAGAACCCATAGAGCCCATAGAGCCCATAAAACCCATAAAAACGACAAAAAGTTTTGGCCGGAATTCAGCCGCCCCCGCAGATTTTAACCTTAACATCCCGCCCTGATAACCGAACATCCGAGTATCCTAATATCCGAATATCCTAATATTAGGGGTGTTAAGGTGTTAAATTGTTTTTATATCACAGACCCTTTGGTAATAAATATTGGATAGTTTTCTGAGCCCAGCATCGGATGTCCCGCTGTTATAACAACGTTTTTGTCTGCGATAACATACGCTAATGTGCTGTCCCGGACGGCTGTATTCTGCATTATTATGGAATTTTTCACGACGGCTCCTTTTTCAATCTTAACGCCTCTGAACAGAATCGAGTCCTCGACATGACCGTCTATTATGCAGCCGTCGGTGATCATCGAATTTTTTACGCTGGCACCAAGTCCGTATTTAGCGGGGGCTTCGTCGCGTACCTTTGCATAAATCGACCTTTCACGCGGGAAAAGTTCATTGCGAATGCCGTAATCGAGCAAAGACATATTTGTTTCGTAATATTGCCGCATCGAATTGATCTGCATCATGAGACCGTTGTACCTGTATGTGCGTATGTTATATTCACCACAACGGTTTTGCAAAAAGTCCCGATCAAAGCTGTATAAGCCTTTGCTGTGGAATTCATCTATAATTTTCAAGATAAATTCGCGCCCCACGATGGCTATTTCCGAACTTATATTAAACTCTCCGTTAAGTTTTGCTTCACACATAACGCCGGTTACGCGCCCTGAACCGTCAATATCAATAACCGAACACCCCTCGGATACATCGTTGTCTACATGACGTTTGGTATACATCAGGGTAACATCAGCTCCGCTGGACATATGTGCATCTATGAAAGGGCGATAATCTAAATTAGCGACAGTGTTGCAATCAGAAAATAATATATATTTAGCATCTGATGCGGCGATAAAACTGCGTGCTCCGCCCAAGGCCTCGATTTTGCCGCGGTATAATCCGTGGTTCGAATGACCGAACGGCGGCAGGATATACAAACCGTCTTTTTTGCGTGACAAGTCCCATTCACGACCGGAACCCAAATGATTCATAAGGGATTGATAATTAGATTTTGTTATCAAGCCTACCTGATAAATACCGGAATTGACCATGCAGGATAACGGAAAATCAATAAGCCTGTATTTTCCGCCGAAAGGAACCGAACCCATTGTGCGTACTTTTGTCAGCTCGCTTATCCTCGTGTCATGCATATTCGCGAAAATTATTCCTAATATCTTTTTGTTTTGCTGCATCATCTGTACTCACCTCACTGTTTATTATTTCGGATACTAATCCCAATCTAAGAAACGTTTGATGTATTTCCAATTTAAATTAGTATGAGGAGTCGATTTGCGCCTTTTATATTATTTGTTTGGGTTTAACGGTTTCACCTGCTGCGATGGAAACACCCGGTCCTATTACCGCGATACCCCAGGAATCGAGATTTTCGGTCATTTCAGGACGCGCTCCTATCAACGCATTTTCGCCGATCACGGTATTTTCTCCTATTATTGCGTATTCGATAATCGCACCGGGTTCGACCCTAGCGCCCGACATCAGGATAGTATCGTGTACTTTGGCGTTTTTTCCTACGGTTACGCCGGCGAACAGTACCGATGAATCCACCTCGCCCTCAACGACACATCCTTCCGTTATCATGGAGTTCTCCGCTTTTGCGCCGTTTGCGATAAAATGCGGCGGAAGCGCGGGATCCCGTGAATAAATTTTCCATGAAGGGTCGTATATATCCAAAGGGATTTTGGGATTAAGCAGATCCATGTTCGCATCCCACAAGCTGTCTAATGTGCCGACATCCTTCCAATAGCCGTCAAAGTTGTATGCGTACAGCCTTTCTCCGGCTTCAAGCATCGCAGGGATTATATCTTTTCCGAAATCGTTGGAGCTGTTTGGGTTTTGCGCATCCTTGCCAAGGTATTCGAAAAGCGTGCTTATGTTGAAAATATATACTCCCATTGAAGCGAGGTTACTTTTCGGATTTTCAGGCTTTTCTTCGAAATCATAAATCAAACCGTCTTCACGGGTGTTCATGATACCAAATCGCGAAGCTTCGTCATGCGGTACTTCCAAAACGGCGATTGTCGTCTGCGCCTCTTTTTCTTTGTGGAAATCCAGCATTTTATCATAATTCATTTTATATATATGATCCCCGGATAAAATAATTACATATTCCGGGCGATACCGCTGAATAAAAGACAGATTCTGGTAAATGGCATTTGCCGTTCCTTTATACCACGATGCGCCTTCAGCGGTTTGAAAAGGAGGTAAAATGTGAACACCGCCGTGCATTCGATCCAGATCCCAGGGTTGACCGTTGCCGATATATTCAGTCAGTTCCAATGGTTGGTACTGCGTTAAAACTCCCACCGTATCAATGTTTGAGTTCACGCAGTTTGAAAGAGGAAAATCTATAATACGATATTTCCCACCGTACGGAACAGCCGGCTTTGCGACATTTTCGGTAAGCACATATAAACGGCTGCCCTGTCCGCCTGCAAGCAGCATCGCCACACATTCTTTTTTCATATACATAATGCTTATTCCCTCTTTCTTTAGTTTGAATATTTTTTCCGGAAACAGGATCCCCCTGTGCCTGTATATATTAGACCTCCTCGAAAACCACTTCGCGACGTATGAACGGAAGATTTCCCGTCACACGGTGTTAATTTATCCTCAAATATTAATGATATTCTCGTCAAAATTGCCTTGTTTGACGAAAAATCATCTGTGTTCATACATCACGTTTTAATTTCCGAGGAGGTCTATTATTTTTTCGTCTTTTTCTTAGCGGTGTTCAGATAATTCAAATAAACGGTGGCCATAGGAGGAATATCAACGACGAGCGATTTTTCCTGCCCGTGTGAAAGAACGCTTTCGGTCTTGTAAGTTGCCGACATCGAAAAACTGCCGTCTCCGCCGAAATCCACATCGTCCGAATTCAAAAGCAATTTGTATGTTCCGGCACCGCGAACCCCGAACCGGTAGCTCTTTCGCGGAACCGGCGAGAAATTACATATAACTATAATTTTGTTGCCGGCCTTGTCGGTGCGGTCAAAAATTATAATATTTTGATTCCGATCGTCACATACCAGCCAAGAAAAACCATCCCAGCTGCAATCTATTTCCCAAAGCGGTTTGCGCTTGAGATAAATATTATTGAGAGTTTCGACATAATGCTTCAATTTTATATGTTTTTCGATTCCCAGCAACGACCAATCAAGTTCCTGCGAAAAATTCCATTCGATGAATTGACCGAACTCCTGTCCCATAAAGATCAGCTTTTTCCCCGGATGCGCCATTTTATAGCCAAAGAAAGCTCGCAGATTTGCGAATTTTTGGTCGTATTCGCCCGGCATTTTGTTCACAAGCGAACCTTTGCCGTGTACAACTTCGTCATGAGAAACAGGCAAAACAAAATTTTCACTAAAAGAATAAAAGAAAGAAAAGGTTATCTTATCATGGTTGCCGGCACGATAAATCGGATCTGCCATCATATACTCAAGCATATCGTTCATCCAACCCATATTCCACTTAAAATTGAAACCCAACCCGCCTTTGTCCGTAGGCATAGTCACTAAAGGCCACGCTGTGGATTCTTCCGCTATCATCAAAGCATCCGGGATCTGAGCGAAAACCGCTTCGTTCAATTTTTTGATAAAAGCGATAGCCTCCAGATTTTCGTTGCCGCCGTTTGCGTTGGGAACCCACTGCCAATACTCACGCGAATAATCCAAATAAAGCATAGATGCTACAGCATCAATACGCAAGCCGTCGATATGATATTCTTTTAGCCAGAACAGCGCGGAGGATATGAGAAAGGACATAACCTCGGGTTTGCCGTAATCAAAAATCCGGGTTCCCCAATCGGAATGCTCCATTTTGGACGGGTCGGAATATTCATAACAACACCCGCCGTCAAATTCGTAAAGACCGTGAGCATCCTTGGGAAAATGAGCAGGAACCCAGTCTAAAATTATACCGATTCCGGCATTGTGGCACTTATCCACCAGCTTTTTGAAGTTGTCAGGTGTGCCGTAGCGTGAGGTGGGAGCGAAAAAACCCGTTACCTGATAACCCCATGAAGCATCGTAGGGATATTCGGTAATCGGCATAAATTCCAAATGGGTGTATCCCATGTTTTTGACATAGGGTATGATTTCATCGGCAAAAGTTTCATAATTAAAAGTGTTATCGTCCGCGAATCTGCGCCACGAACCCAAATGAACTTCGTATATATTCATTGGGCTGTTATACATATCTTTATTTATGTTTGCTTTGTACCATTCTTCGTCGCTCCATTTGAACTTTTTCAACGGATAATACTTGGATGCTGTTCCCGGCCGTGTTTCAAAGTGTGTTCCATACGGGTCGGATTTCAGCCTTAGCTGACCGTCCGAACCGACGATTGCAAACTTGTAGCAATCATATAATTTAATTCCGCTAACGGCGCATTCCCATACTCCGTGATTCAACGGCGATGCGGGATTAGCTTTTTCATCCCATTCGTTGAAATCCCCAACCACGCTGACAGACAAGGCGTTCGGCGCCCATACCCTAAAAACTATACCTCTTCCTCTGACAGGATGCGCTCCGAAAAAAGAATGCGCATCATAACATTCTCCCCTGCTGAAAGAGTACAGCATACGTTCGGTTTTTGTTTTTAATTTTTCTGGCATAATAACCATCCTTACTATATACGATCACTATCCGGCAATTATCTATGTTTGTAATACTAATACGAAATTCGCCGTCCGGTTATGCTTGTTTTGCTGCCGAAGTGAACGTTTTGAAACTGCCGCTTATTAATAAAATACTGTATAGATTATTTTACCAAATTTATATACTAAAATCAATACACTATTCGTTCAAATTATGAAAATAAAATTTGTGCACATTGCACAAATGCATTGGGTTTGAAGATTATTTCATTTAATATTATGTGAAATACAAGTATTAATTCCAATTAGAAATGCAAATAAAAAGTCGGAGTAAAAATCATGTATATCATTTTTTACTTGTTATTTACATATTCCTTAGATTAAAATTGATATCCGCACAAAAGACTCCCGCACGTTTTTGTGCGGGAGTTCTTTGCAGGTCGTCGTTATCTTATTTGATTAGCGTATACCCTATCTGATTAAAAGTGCCTTGGATGCTCCGGACCATGCGCTTCTCACAACTCTGCCTGCGATGCGCTTGATCGCACGGGCTCTGAACTGATATCTTCTGCCCTTTCTGAGGTTCTTGGTCGTGAAACTGTTTGCTCCGGCCTTCTTGGTCGTTCCGGTCCTCGTCCACTTGCCCTTAGCTCCGATCCTCTGTTGGATCTCTACCGTTACGCCGTTCTGCTTCTTCCAGCTTACTCTGGCTTTACGCTTGGAACGCGTCGCTTTCATCTTTGTAGGTCTTGCAGGGTTGCGTTCGTACCTCGCGTACAGCGTTACGTTTGCCACGATGTTGCGGCCGAAGTTGAACTGCGAGCCGCCGGTGTTTGCAGTGAACCATCCGACAAAGGTCTGGTTTTTCTTAGCCGGGGGCTTCGGGCTCGTTACCCGTGTGTTGTTGTTTACGGTCTTTCTCAGATTTGTAAGATTGCGTGCGCCGTCCATAAAGGTTACGGTCCAGGTTACCGTTGCCGGTGTCCAGCGTGCGAATACCGTCATGTTAGCGTTAACTATGGTTGCCGCTGTTACCTGGGTTCCGCCGGTATTTGCGGTAAACCATCCGGCAAAAGTGTGGTTTGCTCTGCTTACCGTCGGGAGTGTACCTATCGCTGTTCCGGACGCAACCGTTCTGGACGGCGGATTAGGTACGCCGTTTCCGTTAAAGGTTACGGTGCGGTTTACCACAGGTATGTCTTCCCAGATCGCGTATAACGTCAGGTTTTCCTTGCCCACCGTAACGGTGCTGCCGGGAGCATAGGCTGTGCCGGTACCTGCGCGGACGGTGTTCCATTCCTTGAACTGTTTGCCGCTTGGTGCGGTGATATTAGCTATACCTGCGGCCGTAAAGGTCTGGCCCTCTTCGAGATCGTCCTCAACAGGCACTGTGCCGTCGCCGCCGTTCAGATCGTAGAGTATGCTGTAAAGCTCGGGCGGGAGATCAGCCCAGATAACATACAGGGTAAGGTCCTCGTCCGGCATTACTACCGTTGAGCCGGTTACATAGGAGCCGCCGCTTCCGTCCTGCGAAGTGTTCCAGCCCAGCGGGAATTTCCCTGCCGGGATCTCGAAGTCCGGGCCGAATATCACATCAAGGTCTTCCTGTATGAAGTACGAGCCTGCCGCTTTGTCTGCAACCGTTACTATGGCCGGATCTTCCTCATCATCGTTTGCGTTGTAGGTCAGCGTATATGTGTCCGCATCCTCGGAAATCCACTGTGCGTACAGTGTCATGTCCGCATCGCGCATCACCAGGATACTTCCGGCTGCCGCCGCTTCGCCGCTTCCGTCTTCTTCTGAATTCCAGCCTGCGAATACCATGCCCGCGGGTGCGATAAAGGTGTTGGTGGCTGCCGTGAAGAACAAACCGTCAATCAGCATTTCTTCCGGCGGAGCGTAGCCTGTTCCGGAATCGCCCGCATTGAAGTTCAAGCTGAAGACTTCACGATCCGAAATATCCAGCCATTGTGCGTACAGAATAAGGTCGTTTGCCGGCATCCTGGCGGTCGTGCCTGACAGATACACCTTACCCGAGCCGTCCGGCTTGCTGTTCCAGCCGTTGAATTCCTTGTCGTTATCCGGAGCATCGAACGACCATTCGGCCGGCGTATATATCATACCTGACCAGAACGATGTTCCTGCCGGGATGTCGCCCGTACCTCCGTTAAGATTATAGCTCAGGGTGTACATTTCCGTAGGCTGCAGGATCCATTGTGCATACAGTGTCAGGCCGCCGTTAGGCATTCTGATAAGCGCGCCCTCCGCATATGCCGTTCCCGAGCCGTCCGGTTCGGTGTTCCAGCCTGCAAATATCATATCCTCATCCGGGGCATCAAAGGTATTGTTTTCCACCCGGAATTCTTCGGTCACCGCTTCTTCTGTTTCGTACAACGAGCCTATTCCGTTGTTGCCGTCATATATCAGTTCAAACATCGGAAGCCATTCTGCGGTCAGGGTGATCGTGCCGAAGTCTTCGTCGCTGACAGCGCGCACCTTTTCGCCCAGACTGTTGTACCAGCCGTTGAATTTGAAGCCGGGCACATCCTCCAGATCAAGCAGTATGAAGCCGTTGCCTTTAATATATGTGTCGGGATTCGGGTTATCGGCGCCCTTTGTATTCTGATAGAATATTTCGCTGGTCAGATCCTGCCAGACCGCGGTGAGGGTTATATCGCCCTCCTGATATTCGCTGACGAAGGTCACGATTTCGTCGTCTTCGTCTTTCCAGCCGCCGAAGCCGTATCCTTCCGTATCCGGCAGCGGCAGAAGTGCGAGCCGTGTGCCGCTTTCGTAGGTGGCCGGGTTCGGATTTACCGCGCCTTTCGTGTCCGCATATTCTATGTTATAGACCGTGCCCTGCCAGCTTGCGAAGATTTCCATATCCTGCGCATCGGTATCGCTGATTTCGGTAATCGCAGCTCCGTCTTCATCGAGCCAGCCGAGGAAAGTGAATCCGTCGCGTTTTTCAGGTATTTGCAGCTTGAAACCTGCGCCTTCAAAGTAGCTTGCGGGGTTCGGATTGCGTAAATCGCCCAGACCGTTGTAGTTTATTGTATATTCCTGTGTGCCGGCGGAGACCCACCTGGCGGTAAGGGTCAGGGGTGCCGCGTAATACCAGGGTAAAAGGGTTACTCTGTATCCGGCGGTATCATACCAGCCTGCGAATTCGAGCTCCGTATCCGTTGCCGCACCCGGGTCTTCCATCTCTATTCCGGCCAGATCAACAAAGGTTGCCGGCGGGGTAGTTACCGGATTTTCCGGCAGATAGGAAGACGGATTGCTGTGTGCAGCGCCTTGCAGATTTTCGTAGGTCAGGGCTTGCGATACCGAGGTCCAGCCTGCGTAAAGAGTTATATCTCCGACCTGTTCCGCCGATATGTTAGTAACACGGTTTGCGGTAGCGTTGTTTGTCGGATGGGTAAACCAGTTCCGGAACGTATAGCCGGGTCTTGTCGCCGCGCTCACAGGTACGGTGGTTCCGTAGGTGCCGGTTGACGGGTTATTTGCGTTGTTAACGCCGCCTTCGCCCATTACATAGGTTATGTTGTAGGGCAGGTTCGTCCATTGCGCCATAATTGTTTTGGCACCCATTTCGCCTGCGGGGATGCTGGTTACGGTCACGTTATCTATTGTCCATCTGGAGAATTCGCGTCCCGGGATACCTGCCAGCGGCTGAAGGACGAATTCTTCGCCGTAGGTGTAGGTCAGAGGATTCGGGTTGAATGCTCCGCTGAGTCCGGCGTAGTTGATGGGATATTTGCTGACTTCCCAAACTGCGTTGATCCTGTCGCCGTGTACATAATTGACATCCATATCCCAGCCTATGAACGTATATCCGGGTCTTTCCCCAACAGTCGGCGGGTCTACTTTTCCGCCGTGGGGCGCATTCTGCGGCAGGCCCATCGGCTCGTTGTTATCATAGAACACTACATCGTATTCTTTTATTGTCCATTCGGCGTTTATCGTTATATGGTCGTTGATCCCGGTAAGTGCGCTGTCCCAGCCGACGAAGTCATAGCCCGTCATTTCCGGAGCCTGAGGAGCTGTAACCGTGCCGCCGTATGCGACATTAATCACTGCGATCACTTGTCCGTGACCGTTGGTGAACGTTACCTGACAGTCTTCGCTGCTTCCGTCGGTCCGGATGAGTTTGCCGAGTGCTTCTTCGAGCGCCGCCGCTGCATCGTCGACTTCCGCCTGGCTGTAGGTTGAGGAATTGTCTGCCGAGCCGGAAATTGTGTCGGCGGTGTCTTTCAGGTTTTGCATTGCCGTCCAGCTGGTTGTGGTATATTCGCTTTGGGTTCTTGTTTCGGCATCGTTGATGAACTGCTCCAGTTCTGTACGGTAGGTCGTATAGGTCTGATCCGCTCTGTCCCAATTGTTTACTCCGTATACTTCGAGATCCTGGATCCTGGCTACATCGTCTGAGCCCGGGTCGTTTATCAGTATCCTTGCATAACGGTAGCGGGCCCCGCTGCCCAGATCCTGATTATAGTCGCTGTAGTAGGTTGCTTTTTCGTTATTTTCCACGGTTTCCAGCGTCGTCCATACCTTGCCGTCAATGCTTGCCTGGAATTCCCATGATTTGGTGTTCAGATCCGGATTGAAGCCTGCCAGCTCCGCATTCTTCACTACATAGCGGGTTATTGTCTGGCGTTTGCCGAAGTCCACCGCTACCCACTGTTTGCCGTCACCGTCTTTTTTGGATGTTCTCCAGCCATGCGACCGGCCGAACGAGCCGTCCGTTACTTTGCCGGGTGTGTAGCCGCCGTCGTGTCCCGATGCGAACGCTTCCATTTGCAGAGCGTTGTTTATCGGCTGACCCTCATGCTCATTAAGAAGCATGAAATAATGGTCGCTGCGCAAAAATCTTATAACATCTTTATAAGGATCGTTGTTGGCAAAGAAATGATACCATTTGTTCATATTGGGAACACGCCCGACATCTTCCGCCCATACTTCTACTTGGAACGAATCGAAAGTGTTGGTATCGTTAGCCGGTTTGGATGTAGTTGCGCGGTGTGTTATTCTTTGGGCGATAGATCCGCCTGAGTTAGCGGGAATACCCGGACGCGGTTCAAGGAATATGTTGTCGCCGGCGTAATCCCAGTCGCCGCGGTAGTTAAACCAATTGAACCTGTGAAGATACGCGGGACCGAGGGTGCTTTTTCTCCGCACCGTACCGCTCTCCCAGCTATTCATAAAGTACGCTCCGCCCAGTGACGGGTAAAGATTAAAATCAGCGAATGAACTGTACTTGGTGAACGGGAAGCCGGTATATACACTACCTTCTCCGCCTGCGCCGCCCCAAATAGTCGGATAACCTATTTGTGTTCTTTCGTTGTAATCATTGTTTAGCTCGGCATAGCCCTGTGTCCAGGTTCCCCTTGTTCCGTCTTTGAGCAGCACCGAAGATGCACCGGTAGCCGAATTCGGCCAGTTTTCGGCTTTGGTATATCCGTAACCGCTGGGACCGGCTATATATAAATCTCCGTCCGTAGCAGTGTCAAAATACCATTGCATCAGCTGAGGCGCATAATCAAGCATCGCAGCGGTGAAAGTCCAGTTTAAGGGGTACGCTCCGCTGCGGGAGGAATTGTTTACATAACCCCTCATAGAACCGGTAACATACGCGATGTTGTCGCCGTCGCTTAAAGATTTTGAAAGATAAGCTTTACCGCCGACAAGATCAGGTTTTTTAGGAACGGTCGGAGGGTCAATTATTCTTGACATACCTGCGTAAGCTGTATAATTTTCCAGATAATCCGAAGGTACGGAAGTGACACCGTGCCGGGTTCCCATATTAATATACCCGCCTTCGTCCTCCGCATGAAAGCCCAGCTGGATAGCATCCAGACCGCCGTTATGGTTATCCCGCATATCCTCGAAGAAAGGAGTAAGGGCATCCCTGCTGTCGCCGCTGGGGTTAAGATATGTGACCGGCGCTAATACAGCGATAGCTAAGTCCCGGTTAGGTATACGATCCCCTCCCGTATTTCCAAGTAAGAAAGCACGGGTATAGTATGACGGGTTTCCGTCAGATCTCATCGAGCCGCCCGGCGTTCCCGGATCAGGCCTATAATTATTGTAGAGCCATGTTGCAGCGGCAATTTCCCCGGTTTGGTTATCCGGCCAGTTGTGACCTGTAAGATCCACAAATACCGGATAGTCCACCGGTCTGAAATTATACGGCGCATTTCTTAACGAATCGAGCATTTGCTGTGTTACAGGCAGAGCGTTATACATTCCGCCGAGGGTTGTGGCTATTTGGGATTGCACATGACCGGAAGAACCGCTGCCGTACAGAATAAAGCCTCTGAAGTCGTTGCGGTATTTGCTAATGGTGTCGCGTATTCGTGTCGGAGTATCCTTTCCTGCGGCAAAAGGAAAATATTTCGCCCCCTGTGCCGACAGTAAAGGTTCTGCGCCGCCGATAGCTATACGCGGCTGTATCCTGTTAACCAGCCCCTGTAAGCAAATCAGTGAATTCCGGTCCTCCCGGGTAGCGTTGCTTGTACCTATAAAGTCCATAACCTCCGCTGGCTTGCCAAAGGACGGCATGGGCTGACCTGCCGGCCAGATAATGTTATACCCTCTGTCTACAAAAGGAATGAATTGGTGTTCTATATCGTTATCAGGCATTGAGGGTTTGTTCGGCTCCGCATATTCATCCGTGGCAAAATAGGGGCTTATTGTTAAGCTCTTTATATGTAAATCCGATACATTTCTGTAAAAACGTCCGTTAATAACGAGTTCAAACGCTGTTGTGGATCCGGCACCGAAAAATTCATCCGGCACATCAAACTCTCTTATGATCGTCTGATATTCATTCGCCGCGGTAAATACCCCGTAAGTAATGTCTATTTCCGGGTAGGAAGGTCCTACTAAACCCGTTGTGCCCCCCAAAGGCGCTTCATCCGCCAGCACGTCGAAACGGAACAACCTTGTGTTCCGCATCTGAGCGGACGCTACTTCGGGGACTTTCGCTACGATTTTGATGTATGCTTTTCCGTGGCTTATATGGCCGCTGTTTACAAATTGCTGACGGCTTACACGCATTCTGATCCCGTTCGCAAACAAACCGTCGGCATTAACACCGCGCGGAAGCATATAATAACCGTTTGCCGTATCATACGAGGGCACGGTACTGCCGGACCAGCTGGATTCCGACATGCCTACGCCTAACGCCATATGGTTCGCCGGAATATATCTTTCCCTCCAGGCTTGCTGCGGAACCGGAAGAGGTGAATCGTTCCTGCAAATGAGGATATATTCGCTCAATGAAAGATCAAGTGCACCGTTTTTCGGTCCGGATATTTTATATGTGATCGGATAACTGTCGTCAGCATTGCTCACCGTAAACGGAATCGTTACATTCTTCCATTCGTCGTCGTTATACTCTTCCAGCATAGGTAATCTCACGGAAAGTCCCCGATCACTGGTAAACATCGCAATTTCTCTGTTCAGCGAGGTTCCGGCTCTTACCTGGCTTGTTTTGGTAACAAATTTTGCGTAATACTGACCTCTGGGTAGTTCTGCAACAAAACTGTACATATCCTCGGCACCGTCATAGGTCAGTGTTTTATCAATACCAAGGTTTCCTCTCGCTGTTACATCAGAACTATATTGGTCGTTAGTCACAAATATAGCGGCAATATCCTGACGCTGCATAGTGGAATTGCTTCTTTCGATAACGATCTCGCGCCCTATCCAGGCTTCGGCGTTAGAACCGCCGATAACGGGAGAGATCGCACCTCTGATTTTATATTCGTGGTTAACATATGCGCTCGAGTTGTTTATGACGAACGGGACCCTGATCGTTACCCATTGGTCATTAGGGATGTCCCTGAGCATAGGAGTTCCGATCATAGAAGGTCCGGCAGCCGCTGCGGGGTTTGATGTGACGCTGACATGGAAAGGATTTGCCGTTTCTACCGTGTTGGTCCCGCGCCTGATCCTTGCCGTGAACTTAAAGTTATACGAACCCACGGGCAAACTCGCCCGCATACCCGTAACGGCGTTATTGGAGTCAACATTATAATTTGTACCGTCAATGTTGCTGAATTTTACACGCCGGTCTCCGTTGATAAGTTTTTCGGCTACGTCCGTTCCGGCAGGGGTCGCTGATGGGTATCCGTCGTCATATCCGGGAGGGCCGAGAACCCATCTTGCCATTGTTCCGCCGTCGAATTCAATCATAGAGTCCAGATACTCCGCTTCGACTGCCGCGGCAACCGAAAAAACCGTTGTTGCCATGACACTGAAGAGTACAGCGCAGGACAGCAAAACCGAAAGAGCCCTTTTTGTCCAAGTTATAGTCATATAATTCTCCTCCTAAAATTTATATATTTCCGTAGATTCTTAAAAATGAATCCAATATACCTGTTATCTATTTTAACATATTCCAACCCGTGTGTCAACCGCAGTGAGGGGAAAATTTTTATAAAAACATTCAAAATTTGAGCTTATCCGTTTTTTCCCGCATCCGGAAACGAAACAGCAAAATTAACACAAATCGCATTTGACATTTATTCCGCTTTAATATAGAATGAAAGTCGATAAAAATGCTCCGTTAACCGGAGAAGAGAAAGGCTGTCTAAATATGCAAAACAACAATGAAAACAAAGTACGGACACGCTTCGCGCCCAGTCCAACAGGTTATATGCACGTTGGGAACCTGAGAACCGCTCTATATTCGTTTTTGCTTGCGAAAAAACACGGCGGAACTTTTTTGATCAGAATTGAGGATACAGATCAGGAGCGATATGTTGAGGGAGCAACCGAAATTATTTATAAATCATTAAGTGCAGCGGGAATAGTTTGGGATGAAGGACCCGGCAAAGGCGGAGAATACGGTCCTTATATACAAAGCGAAAGAAAAGGGCTTTATAAAGAGTATGCCGAAAAACTTGTTGAAAGCGGGGGTGCGTACCTTTGTTTTTGCGGGAAACAGAGATTGGACGAGGTTAGGTCAAAACAAAAAGCCGCCGGGATCGCTCCCATGTACGACGGACACTGCCGCGACTTGTCCCGGGACGAAATATCAAAAAAAACAGCTGCCGGAGTCTCTTGCGTGATACGTCAAAAAATGCCGCGTGCCGGTACATCCTCTTTCATCGACAGTGTTTTTGGGGAAATATCGGTGGAGAACACGGCGCTTGACGATCAAATCCTGATAAAAACCGACGGAATGCCCACCTACAATTTCGCTAATGTTATTGACGATCATCTTATGGCGATCACCCATGTTGTCAGAGGAAACGAATACCTTGCACAAACCCCCAAGTATAATCTGCTGTATGATTCATTCGGCTGGAAAAAGCCGGAATATATACATTGTCCGATGATTATGAGTTCTGCCGGAAAGGTTTTATCCAAGCGTGACGGGAGCGCGACTTTTGAAGAACTTCTTGAGCAGGGCTTTTTGCCCGATGCGGTTATCAACTATATCGCGCTACTTGGCTGGAGCCCGAAAGGCGAGCGGGAAATTTACGCATTGGACGAATTGATCGGAGAGTTCGGCGTTTCGGGAATATCCAAATCTCCCGCTATTTTTGATATCGCAAAACTCCGGGCGATCAACGGCGAATATATCCGCGCTATGGATAACGAACAGTTTAACCGTACAGCGAATGAATATATCCGTAAAACTTGCAGGCGTGAAGACATCGACATGGATCTGCTGTCGAAGATGCTGAAGCCCCGGACAGAAACCTTTGCGGAAATCCCCGAACAGGTAGACTTTATTGATAGATTGCCGGATTATAATATCGAGCTTTATACGCACAAAAAAATGAAAACTAATTCTGAAAATTCTCTGGTTGCATTGCAGGCTATGCTGCCGATATTTGAAAAAATTGACGACTGGAGTTTTGATTCGCTGCACGCTGCAATATTTGCGCTGATAGAGAAACTGAGTGTAAAGAACGGGCTTGTATTATGGCCGCTGCGTGTCGCGGTTTCCGGAAAACAATTTACCCCCGGCGGCGGACCGGAAATAGCCGCACTTCTGGGCAGGGATGAAACAATATCCAGAATAAAAACAGGTATAGATAAATTAAGCAAATGAGGATAATAAATTTTGAAATGCGCGGATATTTTTAATAAAACTTATAATTATGAACCGCAGGGTGTAGTGTTTTGTCCGTACCGGGTTTGCCCGATAGGTGCGCACAGCGATCATCAATACGGTAAGATAACGGGGTTCGCCATCGACCGGGGGATCCATATAGCCTACGGCGGAAAACAGAACGGTGTCATAGAACTGGTGTCGCTTAATTTCTCAAAGAGAGCTCAGTTTCATATCAAAAATACACCTGAAGAAAAGCAGAACGACTGGGCGGATTATCTGCGCGGAGCAATGATTGCGTTAAGCAAAAATCATCAGCTTCACACCGGGCTTTGCGGCGTTATCGAGGGAAGTCTTCCGATTGGCGGACTGTCCTCGTCCGCGGCGGTGATAATAGCTTTTTTGTATGCGTTATGCGAAGTGAACGGCATACAATTGTCCGAACACGAAATGATTCTGACCGCGCTTGCGGCGGAAAACGACTATATGGGTATTTCGGTGGGTAAACTTGACCAATCCTGCGAAATATATTCCAGAAAAAATCACCTGCTTTACCTCGACACATTAGATGATTTTTACGAATTGATCCCGCGAAAGGACACATCAAAACCTTTTGAGATAGCTGTTTTCTTCAGCGGGATAGAGCGAACACTGTCCGGCTCAAAATTTAACGCCCGTGTCGATGAATGCAAAGCTGCCGCCTATGCGCTTATGGCATTGGAGGGCATGGAGTATGACAAATTTGAAACCGCCGTCCTGCGGAATGTGCCTTATGAAGTTTTCAGAAAGCATGAAAAAAAGCTTCCGGACAACTGGCGGAAGCGTGCGGAGCATTGGTATACTGAATTTTTTCGTGTTCAGACAGGAGTTCAGGCATGGAGGGACGGAGACATTGAAGCTTTCGGGAAGTTGTCGTTTCAAAGCGGGCATTCTTCTATTTACAACTATGAAACCGGTTCGGATGAATTGAAAAAACTGTACGAAACCATGCTGGAAACCGACGGAATATATGGCGGACGATTTAGCGGTGCGGGATTTAAAGGCTGCTGCATGGCACTCATCGACCCGGCATTCAAAGAAAACATAGAACAAAAAATCACCAAAGAATACATACGGGAATTCCCTGCCCTTGCAGCTAAGTTTTCGGTGCATTTTTGCGAAACGGCAAACGGAGCCGGCAAAACCGAGGTGTAAAAATAACACAACACAAAAATACAGATTATTAAAGCAAAAAAATTGATATCGTAGAATTTTAGATATAGGCACAGACACAGGCACAAATAAAAATCGTGTTCATTTTTGGGTTATACACCCTGTAGGGCATACGGACACGCATTCTCCGCAATCGGTGCATTTATCATAATCTATATTTGCAAGATAATTCTCCACCGTGATTGCTCCGGCGGAGCATTTTTTTGCGCATATTCCGCAGGCGATACAGCCGCGTTTACATATCTTGCGGACATCCTTGCCCGCCTGACAGTTTGCGCAGGCGACATAGACACTGCCCGAATCTTTTCTGATTTCGATTATCTCTTTAGGGCACGCCGCCACACAGGCAATGCATCCCGTACATTTGTTGCGGTCGATAATTGCTACGAAATCCACGATGTCAATAGCATCGTAGGGGCAGGCCTCCACACAATCCCCGAAACCCAGGCATTTGTAGGTGCAATCACCATGTCCGCCGTATAACGCCGCCGACCCTGCACAAGAAGGCGGTCCCGTGTATTCGTACTTCTGTCCGCTCACACCCGGTATTCCGGCACATCGTGCAAAAGCAACTTTTTCCACAACATCCTCAAATTCGCGTCCGAGAATTTCGCTGATCTCCTCCGCTACCTTATCACCGCCGGGCGTACACAGGTTTAAAGGTTCGCCCTCAATAACCTTGTAGGCATATTCGTCGCATCCGTTGTATCCGCACGCGCCGCAATTTATTCCGGGCAGGATTTGTCGCAGTTTTTTGAGATATTCGTTTTCGGGCACGGCAAAAACTGTGGATGCGACCGAAAGCGCGATCCCCGCCAGTGATCCGAGCCCGATAAATATGATGACGGGCAAAAAGTATTGTGTGAACAATACATCCAGTCCTTTCTGTTTCTTATATACAAGCTTGCAAATTAATTAATTTTTTTATGACGACGGTAAAAACTATGTGCCGGTTTCTAGGCTTTGCCGAACATATTTTCTACCATGCCGGAAAACCCCGCAAATGAAAGCGAGAAAAAGGAAGCGGCGATAAGAGCGGCAGGAATTCCTTTGAAAGCTTTAGGAATATTGCTTTCTTCCAGTTTTTGACGCAAGCTGGAGAAGACGATCAACGCAAGCGCAAATCCCAACCCTCCGCCTAATGCGCGGAAAATCGAATCTAAATATCCGAGATTATCGTCAACGTTCAGGATCGTAATGCCCAGTATCGCACAGTTTGTCGTGATCAGCGGAAGAAACACACCAAGCGATCTATGCAGGGGCGGAAAAAACTTACCCAGTATGATCTCCACAAGCTGAACAAACAAAGCAATTATAAGTATAAACGCGATGGTACGCAAATATTGTAATTTGTTGGGCAGGAAAATATATGTGTGAATCGGCCAGGTTATCGCCGTTGCCGCAAGCATAACCAGCGTTACCGCAACAGACATCCCCAATGCGCTGTTAATCTTTTTGGATACGCCCAAAAAAGGACATATGCCCAAAAATTTCTTGAGCACCAGATTTTCCATCAGGATAGCGTTCAACAGGATTATCATCATTTCTCCCATGATCTATGATTCCTCTTTCTTGCCGCAAGCATCGGAAACGGGACATTCCTTACATCCCGTCTTTTCGGCGGACATTTTCTTTGTTAATATGTTCGTAACCGCGATTATTATTCCCAGCACGAAGAACGCTCCGGCAGGATGTGTAAGAAAGGATACGGCGGCATCCCTGGAAAAAAGATTTATTCCCATCCAGCTTCCGTTCCCGAAAATTTCGCGTACCGAACCGATCAGAATCAACGCGCCGGTAAAACCGATCCCCATCCCCAGGCCGTCGAGGGCGGATTTTGCGACGGAGTTCTTGCTTGCAAAGGATTCGGCACGCCCCAGAATAATACAATTAACGGTGATAAGCGGAATAAAAACACCCAGAGCTTTGTCTATATCGGGAAAATACCGCGCCAGCAAAAAACCGCAGATTGTAACGAACCCGGCGATGATCACGATAAAAGCGGGAAGACGTATTTGTTTCGGAATAATGGATTTAAGCGATGATATAACGGTGTTGGAGCAAACCAGCACAAATATCGTTGCCGCACCCATACCTATTCCGTTGATGACCGTTGTGGTAATAGCGAGTACCGGACACATACCCAATAGCATCGCCAAAACCGGATTTCCTTTTAATAAGCCGTTAGTAAAGGTTTTTAGAAAAGACATAACTTGTCCTCCTGTTTAAGATCGGTTAAATTTTATCCGCGGCAGAAAGGGCTATATTTATTCCCTCCAATACCGCATCACAGGTAATTGTAGCACCGGATACAATGTCAACATCCGATCTTTCCACGGTTTTGCTCTTTCCGCTGAATTGATCCAAAAATTCCGGCTCAAAAGCTTTGGTTCCTATATTCGGGGTTTCGCGGGATTTTAGGATACGCAAGCCTATGATCTTTCCGTCCGGAGAAGCTGCGACAACCATATCAATGGAATCTTCGCCGCTGTAGCCGGAAACGGTGAGATTAACGGCGACACTCTTATTTTCGGTTCTTACCGCCGCTATAATTCCGTCGGAATATTCTCCGGGAATTTCGGTAAAATTTTCCGGCGTTGTCCCCAATAGCTCCGCCGCCGCTATTCCCGCTTCTTCGGGCATTCCATCGGCGGGTTCTTCATAAGTCAAACGATAAACCGACATGACCGCTCCTGCTACCACCGCCGCCACTAATACCAAAACTAAAGACGGTTTAACAATATCGTTGAGAGGTTTGATATTCTTCATTTTAATGCTCGTTCCTTTTTATTATATATTCCGGCAAATGCTTTGTGTGCCGTCAGTCTGTCAATAGACGGGGTCAGTATGTTCATAATAAGAATTGAAAAAGAAACGCCGTCCGGGTAATTGGCGAACATCCGTATCAGGAAGGTTAAAATTCCGCACCCTAACGCGAAAATAAACTTGCCCGTTCGGGTCAAGGGAGAAGTAGAATAATCCGTCGCCATAAAAATTGCGCCTATCATAAGTCCGCCGGCAAGTATTTGATATACCGGAACATAATAAAATGGAACATCGTATCCCGACCACTGTCCGGAAAGAAGATAAAGGATTCCTACTACTCCTATGTATGTTAAAGGGATTATAGGTTTTATAACCCTCCGTATTACCAGATATATTCCGCCGGCAATAAGAGCGGCGGCACAAGTTTCGCCCAAACAACCGGCTGTGTTTCCCAAAAACAAATCCAAAAGCCGGGCATTTCCGGAAACAAGGGGGGTAGCTGTGGCGACCGCGTCGGCGGCTTGCGCGGGAGCAGAAAGCACATTTCTGACAGGTTCCGTCCAATTCGTCATATGCGATGAGAACGAAACCGTAAGAATGATTCTCGCGGTTATTGCAGGGTTAGCGAAATTTTGTCCCAGTCCGCCGAATAATTCCTTAACGACTATAATAGCCGCAGCCGAACCCAACGCCGCCATCCACAACGGAATCGTAACGGGAAGAGTTAACGCCAGCAGCAGTCCGGTCACCGCCGCACTTAAATCAGATATTGTACTGCTGCGCCTCAATACTTTGCGCGTGAAAAATTCCGTCACGATGCTGATCGTAACACACACCGCAATTATCAAGGCTGCCCGGTATCCAAAATAATACACGGACATTATCGCCGCGGGACTCAATGCGATCAATACATCACGCATAACCCGCGGAGTCCGGTTCAAAGAATGGATATGCGGCGAGTGGGAAATCGTAAGTTTCCTTTGTATTCTTTTAGTTTCTGCCATATTCAAACATCATCTGCCTTTTAACAACTTTTTCGCAAGCTGGAATTTTGCGGCGAGGTTCCTGCCGGCCGGACACATAAACGAGCAACATCCGCAGTTGATACACATATTAACTTTCCACTTTTCCAAATCCTCAAGATTTTTCGCATCGTAGGCGCGTTCGAGAGTTATCGGCATAAGGTTGATAGGGCAAGCGCGTACACACTTACCGCATCTGATGCACGCCGTCGTGTCCACAAAGACGGCTTTTTTCTTGCCGAAACAGGTAATAGCGCTGGTAGTTTTTACGGTGGGTGTGGATAAATCAAAGATAGACGTGCCCATCATAGGACCGCCGACCACTACTTTTTTGATATTCAAAGGACCGCGGTCGTCGATCTCTGCACCGCAGGCTTTGAGTATATCAATGATCGGAGTGCCTATCGGCACAATGAGGTTTTTGGTTACGATCAAATTTTTCGGTCGGGTAATTCCTTTTCCGTCGATGGTGATACGGCGGTGCGTCAGCGGCATACCTGTTTGTATATATTTATACAAAACCGATACAGTGGTAACGTTGAGAACAAGAACACCCACATCAAGCGGAAGTTTATCCTCCGGAATCAACCGTTCCGCCGCGGTGAAGATCAACATTTTTTCCGCTCCCTGAGGGTACACCGCAGGCAGCGATATTACGTCAAATTTACCTTCGCTTTTTCGGTCGAGCAGTTTTATTGCCGCAGGTTTGTTGTCTTCGATCCCGATATAGGCGCGTTGAATACCCAGCAATTCTTTTATCAGAACTATACCCTTGGCTATATCGTCGGAATATTCGAGCATTTCACGATAATCCGTAGTAATATAGGGTTCGCACTCCGCAGCGTTTATGATAAGGGTATCAATATTGTGTTCGGGTTTAAAATCCAATTTCCTATGGGTAGGGAATCCCGCTCCGCCCAGACCTACCAAACCGCAGTCATACGCTGCTTGTATAAGTTCCGCGCGGTTTGTTACGGTCGGTGGTTTTATATCCGGACTGCGGGATTGTTCCCCGAACGAAACAATGTTCACGGTGCGGATCGCCGTACCCTGAGCATCGTTATATGAGCCTATCCCGTTGACTATTCCCGCAACTGAGGAATGTACAGGGGCGGAGAGCCCGTCGGTACATTCGCCTATTTTTTGTCCGACATATACTATATCGCCTTTTTCTACCAGCGGGGTACACTCCGCTCCGATATGCTGGAGCAAAGATATTTTGACCAACGCGGGAAGATCCAGCGGAGCGCAAATGGAATTTTTTGTGTATTTGCCGAATTTGCGGTGTATTCCGCGCTGTAGGCTCCATTTACTGCGCATCTTTATGATAGCCAAAAGTAAAAACACCTCGATCGTTAAGAGTTTAAGAACGGAGCGTAAAGTCAGAAACCGGGAATTTTTCAAGCAAGGGGATTGATATTTTTAGTATTATAGCATTTGCAAGCCCTGTCACCACGCCGGAAACCAGTAACAAAGGGAGGTAAAACAAAAGCATAGACAATGAACCGCCGTAAAAATACAAACAATATATCATGATGATTTGTCCGATGTTGTGCGAAACCGCACCCGTTACGCTTAACATTGAATAAGATATTTTATTCTTTCCGATAACGAGCAGAATCATCATTGTTATTATCGACAGCATTGAACCGCTTATGCTCAGCGTAAACGCGATAAACCCCCGGGTTAGAAACACAAAAACAGATTTTGCCAAAACAATGGGAATCGTGCGGTTGAACCCCAAAAACAATAATGAATACATTACCGTTACATTCGCAAGTCCCAGCCTTATACCCGGAAACGGCAGAAACGGCAAGGGAGGAAGCAGGCTTTCCAAAAAAGATAAAGCAACCGCCAAGGACAGCAGAGAGCCTGTGAATACCAAATCATACATCTTTTTGCGTTTGCCGGGATAGGGCGCATTATCGGGCGTGACGGCTCTGTTCTTTGCATTTTTATGTCGCAATAACATCCACCTCGCCGTCCTTGTCCGGGTTGTGCTTATCCGAAATGACGATCACTGCGACCCGGTTGGGAGCGCATACCGCCGTTTGTCCCGGAGTTCCGATAAACCCTGTGCGTTCGCATATACGATCAGGGCAAAGCGTGTCCGCAAAAGCGATCCTGTGATTCTTTATTTCCAACAAAACTTCATGACCTTCAATTTTGATGCGATCGTCTTTATGTCCGGTTAAATTTATACGCCGGTAAACGCTGCCGCCGTGGTAGATAACAGCGGACACGGTTTCTTTTTCGCTGAAAACACCCGAAAAAACCAACCCTAACATTACGGATAACGCAATGGCGGCGAAAAGTATTATCAAATCCAAACGTGAAATAAATCTACGGTTATTTTTCATGTTACCTGCTCATTGGAGCCCGGTAAGCCCGGGGTAAACGCTGCATCGGTCAGTTCAAAATCCTGTTTCAAATTATCCGAAATCCATACGTTTTTTTGTTTGTCGATACATATTAGACCATCGTTCGTGTCCGTACCCTGCCCGGCGGCGATAAATTCGAGATGCTCCTGAACTTTTGACATACCTCCGACATACAGCGCGGTGGACAGATAATCACCGTAAGTACCGGATTCCGAAACCACTGTAACGGATTCTATATCACTTTGTGCGGGTCTGCCTGTGCGCGGATCAAAAATGTGGGAATATATTTTACCGTCAATGACGGCGTTGCGTTCATATGTGCCGGATGTTGAGGTAATGCAACCGGTTTTTGTCAGTGTACCGATTATTTCATTTTGTCCCCCGAACGGATTGCGAACGCCTATCTTAAACTTCTCACCGCCGCCTTTATCGCCGAAAACCGTTACGTTTCCGCCAATAGAAAGCACTGCTCCGAAGATGTTGCTTTCGCGGAATATTTCCATCGCTAAATCGCTGCCGTAGCCTTTGGCTATCCCGCCCAAATCAATTTTAGTAAAAGTTCCGTTCAAAGCGGCCGTTTTGCGTTTTTTATCAAGCAATAAATTTTCGATACCCACCTGGGTTAAAGCCCGGTCTATTTCGCCGTCACCCGGGATTTTTGCATCGCCGGATGTTATTTTCCATAAATCTGTAAGAACTCCCACCGTGACATCAAAAAGACCTCCCGAAGCCTCGGAATACTCCTTGCTCCTGGAAAGTAAATCAAAGGTCAATTCGTGGATTTCCACCTGTACGGGATGCAACTGACCGCCAACGGACTCATTCAGCTTTGTTATGTCCGAATCCGGAAGATACATCGAAGCCTTGTTTTGTAACTCCGTGAGCTTTGCCGTCACCCTTTCTAAGACTTGCTTGCCGGTTTCGTCCTCACCGCTGTATACCGTCATCGTAACCGTCGTATCCATCAAAAAAGAAACGTTTTCATTTTTGTATATATTTTCATTTTCGTTTATCTGTTCCGGGTTGTTATTGAGAACCGTGCAAGCTGTCAGAACCGGGGCAGAAAATACAACGGCGGCAAACAAAACAAAATACAAAAAATATTTTTTCAACATGTTACAAAGTATAGCACAAGACAATGAAATATGCAAGTATTTTGGTTAGTGAAAATTTGCGCTTCGGTTGTAACTTTAATTGTCCGGTTTCCTGATATATGAAATCCCTAATTCCTCGAGCTGTTCCGCCGTGGGAACAGACGGACAGTTTGTCATAAGCTCGTTCGCATTCTGCATTTTCGGGAAAGCGATGACATCCTTTATTGAATCCTTACCCGCTAATATCATTACAAGCCGGTCAAGCCCGTATGCCATACCGCCGTGGGGCGGCACGCCATAAGTGAAAGCATCGAGCAGAAAACCAAACTTTTCCGCCGCTTCTTGTTCATTGATGCCCATTACCCGGAACATTTGCTGCTGTAATTGAGCGTTGTTTATTCGGATTGATCCGCCGCCGATTTCATAACCGTGTAAAACAAGGTCGTATGCCTTGGCCTTACATTGCGCCGGATCTGCTTCCATTTTTTCAATATCCTCATCCGCCACACTGGTAAACGGATGATGCCTTGCGTACAGGCGTTCGTCTTCTTCGTCATATTCAAAAAGAGGAAAATCCACTACCCATAAGGGTTTAAATATTGCCGGATCAATAAGGCCCAGTTTCCTGCCCAGTTCGAGCCGCAGCGCACCCAGCGAATTGAACACAATATCGTTGTCCGGATCCGCAACTATAAAAATAATGTCGTCCGGCTGTGCCTGCGTTTTTTCGCGGACAGCAGTTCTCTCTTCGGGGGTTATAAACTTTTCGTAACTTGAGGTTTCATTGCCGGCCCCAAGCTTCAGCCATGCCAATCCTTTAGCTTTGTAGGTTTTTACAAGCTCGGTAAGATTGTCGATATCTTTGCGTGAATATATCTTAGCCGCGCCTTTCGCATTAACGGCACGAATACTTCCGGTTTCCAATGCTCCCGAGAACACCCTGAACTCCGTGTCTTTCAATAGGTCAGATATATCGCAAAGTTCGAGTTCAAATCTTGTGTCCGGCTTGTCCGAACCATAACGGCGCATAGCTTCTTCATATTTGATGCGCGGCAGCGGTGTTTGAATTTCAATATCCAAAACTTCCTTAAACAATCGGGAAATAAAGCCCTCGTTTATTTTCAGCACATCGTCAACATCCACAAAACTCATTTCTAAATCAAGTTGTGTAAATTCCGGCTGGCGGTCGGCACGAAGATCCTCATCACGAAAACAGCGTACTATCTGCATATAACGGTCAAACCCGCTGACCATCAGTAGTTGCTTATACAGTTGCGGGGATTGCGGCAGTGCGTAGCACTTTCCCTTGTGTACACGCGACGGGACAAGATAGTCCCGCGCCCCTTCGGGTGTGGCTCGTATCAGAGCCGGGGTTTCGATTTCTAAAAATTCGTTATCATTAAAATAATCACGGGCTATCTTAGCAACCCTATGCCGTAAAGTCAATATTCTTTGCATTTCGAGCCGCCGCAAATCCAGATACCGGTAGGAATAACGAAGTTCTTCACCTGCGTTAACAGGGTCTAAAATTTCAAACGGAGGAGTTTTCGCGGCGGAAAGCACCCTCAGGTTTGTTACGAAAAGTTCGATTTCGCCGGTGGGTATATCCCGGTTGATGCTCTCGCGTTTGCGGATTTCGCCTTGTGCCATAATTACAAATTCCGAACGGCATCCCGATGCCTTTTCAAAAACATCCTTGGCGGTAATTCCGTCAAAGGCAAGCTGCAGTACTCCTGTGCGGTCACGCAGATCAATAAAAATCAGATTTCCGAGGTCACGCCGTTTTTGAACAAATCCGGCGGCGCATACAGTTTTTCCTATATTTGATAAAGATAATTGTGCGCAATAATGGGTGCGGCGTAACTTGCCCATAACATCCAAATTCATAATAAAAACATTCCTTTCGCATCCCGGTTTTCACAAAATAAAACGCAGGCGGGGGTAATGTTCACCGCTTTTGAAACCGCAAACCATGAACCGTGAAAAACAAAACACCCTGCTTTTGCTTTTTTTCGATGAAAAGACGAGATCATTTCCGTCTTATTTTATAATGTTAGCACACTCTGCGTTAAATGTAAACAAAAAATGCGTTCATTCAGGTAAAATTGGAAATTAATAGACCACCTCGGAAATTAAAACGCAACGTATGAACACATCATATGCTGCGAAGCGATTTTCGAGGAAGTCTAATATAAGCTTTACGGCGCGAACGCGAACGCGAAAAAATCCAAGAATATTTTAGTTTTATTTGAAAATTACTTGACAAATAAGATTTTTTGATTCATTATAAATAACATACTGTGTGTATATATGAAATATGCCGGAAAGGGAAAACAAATTATTATGAACAAAAATTTAAAATTCGAAACATTGCAACTTCATGCGGGTCAGGAAATCCCTGATCCGGCGACAGATTCCAGAGCCGTACCCCTCTATCTGACCACTTCCTTTGTATTTAAGGATTGTCAGCAGGCGGCAAACAGATTCAATTTATCCGAGGGCGGAAACATTTACACCCGTATAATGAACCCCACGACCGACGCTTTCGAACAGCGTATGGCTGCGCTGGAAGGCGGGGTCGGCGCGCTGGCTACCGCATCGGGGATGTCAGCTGTGATGTATTCGATTCAAAACATAGCTTGTGCAGGTCACAATATCGTTTCGGACAGACATTTATACGGCGGAACATACAACCTTTTAGCACACACTCTCCCGGATTTGGGGATAAAAACAACTTTTGTCAACGGATGTGACCCCGAAAATTTTGAAAAAGCTATTGATGAAAACACCAGAGCGATTTTCCTTGAATCCCTGGGCAATCCAAATTCGGATGTAATGGATATAGAAAAAAGCGCAAAAATCGCCCACAAGCACGGAATACCTCTGATCGTAGACAACACATTTTCCACGCCGTTCCTGTTGCGCCCCTTTGAATACGGCGCGGATATTGTGGTTCATTCGGCGACTAAATTCATCGGCGGACATGGTACGGTTATCGGCGGCGTTATCGTGGATTCAGGAAAGTTTGATTGGGCGGCAAACGATAAATTCCCGGGAATTTCCAAACCCAACGCAAGCTACCACGGGGTAGTATTTTCGGATGCGGTCAAAGAACTGGCGTATATAATAAAAGCAAGAGTTACGCTTTTACGGGACAGCGGCGCGTGCATCAGCCCGTTCAATTCATTTATGCTGTTACAGGGGCTTGAAACCTTGTCGTTACGGGTCGAACGTCATACCCAAAACGCATTGAAGGCTGTGGAATATCTTTCCGCTCATCCCAAAATCGAAAAAGTCAACCATCCGGCAGTAGCTTCTCACCCGGATCACGCGCTATATAAAAAATACTACCCGAACGGAGCGGGTTCTATTTTCACGATCGAAGTGAAGGGCGGCAAAGAAGCAACAATGAAGTTTGTGGATAATTTGAAGCTTTTCTCGCTGCTTGCTAATGTTGCGGATGCAAAATCCCTCGTTATTCATCCTGCGACAACCACTCATTCCCAGTTGAATGAAATCGAAATGAGCGAACAGGATATACGTCCGAATACCGTTCGGATCTCTATCGGAATAGAACATATCGACGATATTATTGCAGACTTGGAACAGGCGTTGAATTAATAATTGATTTTTTGTAAAAACCGTCATTTCGCCCCCGGGTCTGTTCGCGGGGATTGTTTTATGATTTTCTCGGAATCTTTTTCCAGACAGCCGGACTGAACAAAACCAATACAGGCAGGAACTCTAACCGCCCTGCAATCATACAAAATGAAAGTACGATCTTTGATAAGGCGGAAAACGAAGAATAATTTCCGTTAGAACCGGCGGTCCCCAGTCCCGGTCCGACGTTGCTCAATGAAGAGAGCGCAGCTGTTACGCTCGAAACCATGTCCTTGCCTTCAATGGTAATAAATACGGCCGCCCAAAATAAAATAACAAAATAAATAAAGAAGAACAAGGCTGTTTTTGACACAATATCCTGTCCGACTGTTTTATTGTTGATCGACACCGCTTTTACGCTGCCCGGATGAAATATCCGGATGAATTCTATTCTGGTCGCCTTGATAAGGAGTAAAATCCTTATCAGCTTTATTCCGCCGCCGGTCGAACCCGCACAACTGCCTGTAAACATTAAAAGTGCCAGAATAATCTGGCTCAAACCCGGCCAAAGACCGACATCCGCATTCGAGAACCCGGTCGTCGATGCAATAGATACAACCTGAAAGGATGACCGGCGGAGTGCTTCCGCGAAATTGCCGTAAATCCCGTATATGTTGATTGTTATAATTACAATTGCCGCTACCACAAGCCCCGTATACAGCTTTAACTCCGCATCCTTGAAAAATTTTAAAAATTTCCTGCCCAACAGGAAGAAATACAGCGAAAAGCTGATCCCGAACAAGAACATAAATATTATAATAATTATTTCTGCCGCAACGTTGTTATATGCGGCTATGCTGCCATTCATTCTTGAAAATCCGCCTGTTCCGGCGGTAGAAAAGCTGTTGATAACCGCATCATAAACGGGAAGCCCGGCAAAGTACAAAAGGACACCGAGCACAACCGTAGTTACAAGATAAATAATGCACATTATTTTTGCGGTTTCCCGTATTTTCGGAACGATCTTATCCGGTAACGGTCCCGTGCTTTCGGCTCTTAAAAGATTGATCGAGGATGCGTTCATGGACGGCATTACCGCCAGCATAAAAACCAAAACGCCTATTCCGCCGATCCAGTGAGAAAAGCTCCTCCAAAACAAAATACCATGCGGTAAAACTTCAATATCCGTTAATATCGTTGTTCCGGTTGTGGTAAAAGCCGATATGGATTCAAAGGCGCTGTCAATAAAACTGTTGAAATAACCGGAAAAATAAAATGGCAGCGCACCGAACAACGACATAAAAATCCACGCCAGACCGGCTGTTGCAAAAGCATCCTTTGTCCTGAAGTTTTTATTTACGGGTTTAAGCAGTGTCAGGAAAGTTCCCGTTAACGCCAATATTAATATCGACCACAGAAAGGGCAAATGATCGCCGCCGCCGTATATAAACGAAACAGCAAGCGGGAAAAGCATGAGTGCTGCCTGAATTCTGAGTAAATTTCCGATCAATTTGAAAATAAGAGCGTAATTCATTTGTTCCCTCAACCCGTATCCTCTAATTTATACCCATATCCGACATAAATATCGGTATTAATGTGCAATTATATCATTAAAATCGTTGACCTTATGGTTTTTAGCGATAATAATTACACGGTCACCCTGCTGTAATTTTGTTTTACCCGTCGGGATAACAATATCCGCTCCTTGAATCACACAGCCTATCAGCACGCCTTTTTTTAACTTCAAGTCCCGCATGGGAACATCGAGATATGAAGCTTTTTTGTTCAAACCGAACTCAACCGATTCTACGGTGCCGTCGTTTCCGCTGAAGATTATATGTCTTGCTCCTATCGCGCTTCCTTCGGCCCCCGCCAGTCCTTCGATATAGCGAAAAACAAAATCCGATATGATGTTTTTGGGCATGATGATATTTTTCAATCCCAATTCCATAATCATATTCGGATTTATATGATTTATTTTATTTATTATCTTTTTAACACCCATACGTTTTGCGTAAAGAGAGGTGATCGCGTTTTCCTCGTCTATGCCCATAAGGCATATAAAAGCATCCATTTGATCAATGTCTTCCGAAGCAAGAAGAGCTTCGCCGGTTCCGTTCCCGTGGATAATAAGGCATCGCGGATTGATTTCAGGCAGGATTTTATCCAAAACTTCGCATCTCTCACGGTCTTTTTCTATGATTTTTATGTTGGTTTTTATAGTATGCCGTGCCAGAAGTCCGGTAAGATAATATGTGATCTTACCGCCGCCGATAATCATAATATTTTGTGTTCTTTTAGGCTTTTTCCCGATAAGTATAAAAAAATTTATGATGTTTGACGGACGCCCTATCAAATGAACGACATCAGATTCTTCAAAAATCAAATTTCCGTCCGGTATTACAGCGTTGTTGTTTCTTTCGACAAGCGCGGCAAGAAGATCGGTTTTTTTATTGAACACCTGCGAAACGCTCTTGCCTGTTAAAAAATCCGATGCTTCTGTTACCTTAAACGAAATCATTTCGACTCTGCCGCTCACAAAGGTATTAAGGCCGTCCGTACTCGGGTAGCGCAGCAGTCGTGAAATTTCGCGCGCTGTCTGTTGTTCGGGGTTGATGACAAGGTCTATTCCGAATTCCTTCCAAAGCTTATTGTATTCCGAAGAATAATCAGGATTGCGAACCCGCGCCGTCGAGTGTTTTGTTCCGATTCTTTCTGCGATAATACAACATAAAATATTAAGCTCATCAGAATTTGTCGTGCATATAATCAAATCTGCGCCTTTGGCACCGGCTTCGAGCAATACTCGCTCACTTGCTCCGTTGCCGGCAACGAATATAACATCAAGTGTTTCGGACAGATCGCCGAAAACATCCGGATCAATGTCTACTACCGTCACATCAAAGGCTTTTTTCTCAGATAATTTTCTCGCTATTGTAAGCCCGACTTTTCCGCATCCGACAATAATTATCCTCATGCCGAAATCTCCCTAATACTAATTCCAACCGCGATTTTTGTTCAAGCAGGTTAACCCCATAACCGTAAAATATGTTACCCGGGACTGCCTTTATTTCTTTTCTAACATAGTGTACCATATCATTTTGGATTTTTCAATCGCAATTTTAGAAAACACAAAACCGCTTGTCTTAAAGTGTCAATGATGGGTGACAGTTTGGGGTAAAAAAGATAGAGTCTGATGAATCGAGCCCTATCAAGGTGGAGATTCTGAAGTTTTTTGCCCCGCGTGTATGCGCTA
>Ga0099364_10001040_pt1 | contig 46540 bp, 49 predicted proteins | sample TergutTh196P3_FD_73070 | JGI IMG/M metagenome (GOLD analysis project Ga0099364, IMG submission 73070) | Microcerotermes parvus P3 segment gut microbial communities from Pointe-Noire, Republic of the Congo - Th196 P3 | ecosystem: Host-associated > Arthropoda: Insects > Digestive system > Gut ...
GAATTTCTAAAAAGGATTTAAGGAGTGAGAAAAATGTCAATCAATGGGATTAACAGATCAGGCCCGCTGCGTATGATGGGCCTCTCTTCAGGAATGGATACGGACTTCATCATCCAGCAGACGCTTAAAATGCACCAGTTAAGGATCGACCAAAGAACCCGCGCCAGGACGCTTGTAGACTGGAGGCTCCAAGCGCATAACAGCATCAGGAGCGATATCAACAGCTTCAGGAACTCATTTCTGACCACATTGGGCGCAAACGCCATGATCTCCTCAAGCGTGTTTAACACCTCGCGGGCGACATTTAATTCCAGCGCCATATCGATTAGGACTCCGATTGGATTTCCGTCAGGGAAAATGACCATCAACAGCATTACATCTCTTGCCAAAGGCGCGCACATCACTTCTAAAGCAGATAACCTCCACGGCAGCAACGTTTCAGCTAATACGAGCATGGGTGGGTTAAGGTTTGGCATCGGGGATGTTAAAGTTGGCGACCAAATCAATGTTAACGGCGTGCGCGTAACTATTCCAGCCCAGACTACAGGCTCGACTCAGACTTACGCCGAGACGTTTTTGAATGCAGTCAACGATGCTAATAGGGTTAATTTTAGCAACATCACCAACACCACAAGTGTCTATTTCAACACCGGCACCCACAGCACAAAAGTTGAGTTTAGTGCAAGTGAATCGCTCGCCGACATAGCAGACAAAATAAACATAGCCAGAAATAATTTTTATAATCCGGCGTTGGATCAACCGGATCAACTAATTGAAATTCAAGAGTTGATTGATGGCGCCGAGTTTGATGATGGCAAAGCTACGATTCGTGTTGACGGCAGGATGATTGAAATCAGTAATGTGGCCGGCAACGTAACCAATGTTAATGACGTAGTAAATGAGGTTAACATTGCTCGGGCGTTCGGGTTTAATGAGAACAACCAAGGCAGCGCAACGATCAATATCAACGGAAGGTCGGTAACGCTCAGCCGCAACGTCATTGACGACTCCGATCCTCCCTCCGCCCCAAGACAAATAATGGGCGCCGACATAGTAGAAAGACTCAATGCCGCCAGTGAACTAAGTTGGGGATCCACAGCCACAGGCAGGTTGACGTTCAATATCAACGGCAATTCGGTTCAGCTTGATATGGATGACAATGCGGATACCATACTCAATAAGATTAAGGAAAGAGGCCAAGGCTTACAATTTGACAGCACAATAGTAAATATCAACGGCGTTTCGGTCAGGCTGAATGCTAAATTCACAATAGATGATTTGATTAAAGCCTATGAGGACGCAAAACCTGATGGTGCGCCTTCACTAGGTAATGCCGACAACTTGTCTTTCTCAATCGGCGGCGTCAACGGCAGAAGGATTGACCTTGAACGAGGTGATGCCACCAGTTGGTCGAATGTTGGTATTACGGCGTTGTTCGATGAAGCGGCGAAAGCGAACTTGAGCGTTGGTTTTGACAGGACGGAAATCAAACTTGGCAGTCACTCGATTGGGAGTGTTTCGGTAAATAGTGGTAGTGATATCCAAGAAGTTGCCAAAATGATTGAACGGGCCGGCGGAAAGGTAACAAAGGGTGATGATGGTGTTATTACACACATCTTTGTACCAGACCCTAATGCCCCTGGTAGCACTGGCGCGCTCGGCAAGATGGGCACTGCATTAGATATCACAGACCCAGACCTGACAACGGCTTTGCTTTTAGAGCACTTAAATGGGACAGACGCCAACTATAAGACGGACGTGCAGAAATTCAATGAGATGTACGGCCGTGCTCCGGTTTCCGGTAACGCCGAAGACAATAGGATTTTGTCGGAGTTGGCGTCTAATAGGGTTATTACGATCTACACCGGCAATGAAAAAACAGTCGAGATCAACAGGAGCGATTCGATTAACACAATGGTTTCGAAGATTAATTCTGCCGGTGCGGGCGTTTCAATGAGCTATGACCAAATAAACGGTACTTTTACACTTGAGACAAACCAGCGCGGTGAACAAATGCAACCGGGCCAATTAAACGCCATAGATAGAGACCCTGGTACATTCTTCGGCTTGCTCCTAGGCGGAGGCGTTGCCAAAGTAGGTTCTGACGCCGTAATGAGCGTATCTGCAAATGACGGTACAGCACAGACTTTCACATCCAAAACCAACACTTTCGACGACGTATTTGGCGTTTCTATCACCGCCACTAGTAAGACTGATGCTCCCATCGACATAAACTTCTCCCGCAACACGGACGACGCTTTCAACAAAATCAAAACCTTCGTAGACGCATATAACAGCCTTGTTTCACGGCTTGAAGGCTTGGTCAGGGACCGCAAGACTACGCAGGAATCTTCATACCGCCCGCTTACCGACGAGGAAAAATCACTCATGTCGGAAAAGCAGATCGAGGAATGGGAAGCGATTGCGAAGAAGGGCATTTTGAGAAATGACGCCGGGCTTCAGCGGCTGACTTCACAACTGCGCGGGGCGCTGTTTGAGTCTGTACAGGCGGCAGGGCTCTCCCCATCCGAGATCGGGCTTTCGACAGGCAGCTTCTTCGGAGGCACCGGCGGGCAGATAGTCCTAAACGAGGACAGGCTCAGGGCGGCGCTGGACGAAGACCCCGAAAGAGTAATGAATGTGTTTATGGGCGACGCCGGCAACAGAGGCGGCCTGCTCTACCGCATGGACGATATACTGCGCAACTACACAAGCAACAGCCAGCGCGATTCAATCAACAACATCGAAAACTCACTGCGACGCCATAACGAACAGATAGAGAGGCTTCAGCTCAAGATGTTCAAGGAGGAAGAGCGGCTCTACAAAATGTTCGCGGCGATGGAAACGGCAATGTCAAGGATGCAGTCCCAAGGCGACTGGTTCACGGCAATGATGGGCTCGATGCAGTAGAGAGAAAAGAGGAGAAATATTTATGCAGCAGATGGTTATGATCAATAATCGCCCGCAGGACGCTTACCGGAAGCAGGATGTTTTGACCGCCAGCCCCGTAGACCTTATCGTCATGCTCTATGACGCCCTGAAAAAGAACTTGGTTCTGGGGCGGAGAGGAATAGAGAAAAAAGACCTGCAGACTACCCATAAGCATCTTGTCAAGGCCCAGGAGATCGTTTCCGAGCTTATGAACAGCCTGGATATGAGCTATCCCATATCCGACGAACTGCTTTCGATATATGACTTTTTTCTCACGAGCCTGAGCGAGGCTAATATGCGTAAGGACGCGGAACCGTTGGAACCGCTGTTCGAAATAACGGACAGCCTGAGATCGGCTTGGAAAGAGATAAGCTCCCAGAGCAGGGGTACGCTGTACTTAGAGGAGCAGGCGTGAGCGGCTTCCCCCGGGATAAACAGGCCCGGCTGCTCCAACTGCTTGCCCAGGAGCTTGAGCTTTTCGGAAAAATACGCGAGCTGACGGAAGAGCAGTCCCGGATGCTCGCGGAGGAAGAACCGGACGAGCCGGATTCATTTAACGAATCGTTGGATCGCAGACAGGAAGTCATCGAACAAATCAACGGATTGCATCAGGAGTCTAACCCCCTGATGCAATCTTACATATCATTCTCAAAATCCCCCGGCGGCAAAAAGATCGGCGAAATTGAGGACTCCGCCGGAAGCCTCAAGGCCGCTATAGCGGAGTGCGCCGAGCTGAACGAAAAAAATATGGCCGCCGCAAAGGAAATAACAGCTCAGTACGGCCAGCAGATCGACAAGCTCAGCGCAGGCAGAAAAAGCATAGGGCTGTATGTTCAGGGGTTGGATAATAAGCCGGAACATTTTGACAAAATGACATGATTTGAGGAACTACCATGAGCAATATGCGGGTTCAAGAAAAATACAGAAATGCCGACGCGGGGCTTATGCCGCATCGCGGGCCGGAACCGGTCGGGCCGCGCGAAAGCGCGCCGCCGCTGTTTCGCCGTACGCTGACCGAGCTTACGAAAGAGCAGCACGAGCAACGTCTCGGCGAGATGAAAAAGGGCATTGAAGAGCAGGGCGGACGCCTTGCGGATAGGGTCTGCGTCAAAGAATATGAAAAATATCGCCGTCTTATTAGAGAATTCCTTGACGAAATCGTCAGTAACGGATATACTTTCTCAAGAGAGGACGCATACGCGTCACGCGGGAGGCACCGTTTCTTCGCAACGGTGAAGGTCGTTGACGAAAAACTGGATCAACTGGGCAAAGAAGTCCTCAGCGATCAGGCCGACCAAATAGAGATACTGGGAAAGATTGACGACATCAGGGGCCTGCTAATGGATCTGATGATGTAATAACCCTCATCTCTACATCTCTACTCTCTCAACTCATTTTACAGGATGGTGATTTTAAATGCAGGATCTTATTGACATGGATCTGGTGATTGAAGATGTGATGCGGGGCAAATACCTCACATTTCTTGTCGGCGACGTAGGGTACGGAATAGAAATAAGCTATGTTGTGGAAATTATCAGCGTACAGGAAATCACCCTTGTCCCCCATACTCACCCGTATGTAAAGGGCATTATCAACTTGCGCGGCACCGTCGTGCCTGTGATAGACATGGGTATGCGCTTCGGGCAGGGGGAAGTCGTCTACACGGAAAAGACATGCATCATTGTACTAAGTATGGATGATATGAGCGTCGGCATACTTGTAGACGGGGTGCAGGACGTATCGAACATCGGAGACGAGAATATTCAGGAACCGCCGAAAACCACCGGCAGCTCCGTGAAGAGCTTTTTCATAAAAGCAGTCGGCGTTTCCGCAGGGGAAATAAAACAGTTGATAGACGTATACAGGGTATTTGAGGTCGATTCAGAGGGCCACCAGCAGTAACAGAAGGTAATATTGGAGTATACTCGATGCATATAGAAGACAATGATTTTCACAAACTGCGTGATTATATAAAGAGAAATTTCGGAGTTAATCTCGAGAAAAAGAGAACCCTCATCGAAGGCAGGCTTTCCAACACGATAGCCCAGTCGGGGTTTGATAATTTCCATGATTATCTTGAAGATATCTTCAATGATAAAAGCGGCGCGAAAATGAACGCGCTTATGACAAAGCTCACGACCAACTACACGTACTTCATGCGTGAGGAGACCCATTACAAATTCATGCGTGAGGTCGCGCTGCCCTACTGGACGTCGACAATAAAAGACCACGACCTGAGGATATGGAGCGCGGGGTGCGCCTCCGGCGAGGAAGCGTATACCACCGTGATGGTGCTAAACGAGTATTTCGGGCCCGGGAAGCGGGGATGGGATACTACGGTGCTTGCCACCGACATTTCCACAAAGGTCCTCGACATGGCAAAAAAAGGAATCTATCCCGAGGCGCATTTCGACCATGTGCCTAAGACATGGAAGACTAAGTATTTCAACAAAATCGGGGAAGATGAGTACAAAATCTCGGATTCGATGTCGAAGGAAGTCGTGTTCACCCAGTTTAACCTGATGGGCGAGTTCGCAAGGTTTCGAAAAAAGTTTCACATTATTTTCTGCCGGAATGTCATGATATATTTTGACGTCCCGACGAAAGCCTCACTCGCAAGAAAATTCCATGACGCCCTTGAAGTCGGCGGATACCTGTTCATCGGGCTCAGCGAGACACTCTCCGGCATCAGCGGCGACCTGCAGCAGGTATCACCGGCGATATACAGGCGGGTCAAATGATTTGAGAGCTGTTATTAGAAAGCAAAATGGCTATGAATTGTTTTTTACAAAACGATAGACATATTTAAGCAGTCATGATATAATTTCGGTGTGGGCGCTCTCAGGAATTGTATTATGGCTGTCTTTTTCAAATATGAGGAGGGCTTTGTAGAATATGTATAACAATATGTTCAGGCAGGTTGATATCCTGCAAAGGGGGCTTTCGGCCTCATGGACGCGTAACGCCGTGATCCGCAATAACCTTGCGAATGTCGAGACGCCGGGCTTCAAAGCCTCCGATGTTGAGTTTGAATCGCTGATGGCGCGGGCGTTTCGTGACAGCGGATTTACCGGGACGAGGACGCACCCCAGGCACATTGAGATCGGCGGATCCACCAATCCGCTTTCCGTCAGCGCGGAGATAGTCAAGCGCAACGCCACCTCGATGAGGATGGACGGCAACAACGTGGACGTGGACGCAGAGAACGTCAAGCTGGCGCAAAACAGCCTGTATTACAACACCCTGATTGAAAAAATGAACAGCGAAATCAGGCGCCTCAGAATGGCGATTACCGAAGGAAGGTGATTTTTTTGGCATTTTTAAGCTCTATGAATATCAGCGCTTCGGCGCTGACCGCGACCAGGCTGCGCATGGAGGTTATCGCGGAAAACATGGCAAACAGCAACACGACGAGGACGGAAAGCGGGGACCCTTACCGCAGGAAATACGTGGTTTTTCAGGAGAGAACGGCCGACAGGGATTTTGCCGCCTTTTTCAACAGGGCGCAAAATGTGCCCGGGGGCGTACGCGTTGTGGAAATCGGGCAGGATATGTCCGAATTCAAGCTTGACTATAACCCATCCCACCCGGACGCGGACGACGACGGCTATGTCAGGATGCCAAACGTCGAGGTCGTCCAGGAAATGATCGATATGATGTCTGCTTTCAGGGCCTACGAAGCAAACATCACAGCCCTGAACAACCTAAAAGACATGGCAGCGAAAACGCTGGAGCTTGGGCGGTAGAGTTGAGAATTGAGAGTTGAGAATTGAGAATTGAGAGTTGAGGAGATTGTTGTATGACCATTAACCCTATTTCATCTAACTTAATAGATATTTTGTCCACGGACAGCCGTATCACCGCTTTGCGGGAGGTTGCGGGGGTTACGGATTCTGACTTTGGAAGTGTGCTGGCGGAGACTTTTGCGACCGCCGTGCAGGAAGACAGGGCCGATAAAACCTCCGCCATCGAGCTTCTGACAGGGGAGTCGGACGACCTTGCCGGCCTATTGCTGGACGCGCAAAGGGCAGAGCTTTCGCTCAACCTCGCCCTTCAAGTCAGAAACAAATTAATGGACGCTTACGACGAGATCCTGAGAACGCAGGTATAGCGGATAGGAGTGCAATGTCTGCAGGTAAGGCGCATAGCCCCCCTTCGTGCGCGAAGGGGGCAGGGATTGCGTAACCTGTTGAAATTTGTGAGGAGTGAGGAATGGTTCCTATCTTCTGGTTGAGGGGAGAAAGCAGGGATGCCGCCTTTTCAGATAGCGATATTCATTGCCGGATCCGTTGTGATTATTGTCGGCGCTTATTATGTGACTTATTATGTAGGCGTCAAGGCGTCGGGGCTGAGCAGAGGCAGGAACCGGAACATCAATCTGCTTGACCGGTTCGCGATTTCTAAGGATAAGAGCTTTTGTATTGTGGAAATAGCGGGGAAGGTATACATTATAGGCGTTACAAACCAGTCAATGACGCTGCTTGACACTCTTGACGCCGAAGCTTTTGCCAGAGGCGCGTCGGAGGTTGGCGGCGCGGCTTCATGGGCTGCGGCGCCCGGGGCGCCTTTTGGCGTCATGATGAAAGGACTTAAGTCCTTTTTGGCGACTTTGACGGGAAAACCGCGTATTGAAAGCGCAGACGGGCATGATGGAGGCCCCTCGTTTGCGGACAGCATGAAAGACGCGCAGGGCAGACAATCCGGACAGCCGGAAGACACTGATGATCCGGAGGAAGAGAAATGAAGAATGATTATTCCCGCTCTTTCTTTTCCGTTGCCCGAATAAAAGACGCAGCCGCCTCAGTGGCTTTAGGGTCTTTTTCCCCGGTAAAAAGCGGTAAATCAGCTTTATTGTCCCCGGCCCCATGCTCTTTGCCCCCTGCTCCCTTACGGCCGCAGTCCGTGCTGACATATAAAAAAGTTATACTTTTTTTTGTTTCATTCATTATTACGGCGGCGGTCACCGGCACGGTGGCGCTGGCGACGATGGGCGACATGGTGCAGACGCTGTTCGGTGAAAATACCCAGACTGTAGACATTATAGTCCTGCTCACGGTTTTGTCGCTGCTTCCGTCGATTGTCCTCATGATGACGGGCTTTACGCGTGTGCTCATCATACTGTCGTTTGTCCGCAACGCAATGGGGATGCAGCAGTCGCCGCCTAACCAAGTCGTCATAGGGCTTGCCCTCTTCCTGACATTTTTTATTATGGGCCCGGAGCTGTCAAGCGTATACGAAGACGCGTATGTGCCATTTACAAATCAGGAAATTACTCAGGACGAGTTTATCGAAAGGGCTATGGCGCCGACGCGGGAATTCATGTTCGAACAAGTGATGGACACGGATCTGGAGTTTTTTGTGAGCCTGTCAAGGGACGAGATCCCGGACATTGATTCGGTCCCGAACAGGGTGCTGATCCCCGCTTTTATGACAAGTGAGATAAAGCACGCGTTTCAAATAGGTTTTTTCATATATCTTCCGTTTATTGTCATAGATATGGTCGTAGCCAGCACTTTGATGGCGATGGGGATGATGATGCTGCCGCCGGCAATGATATCGCTGCCGTTTAAGGTTTTGTTATTTGTGCTGGTAGACGGATGGCAGCTTATAATGGGCGTCATTGTGGAGAGCTTTGGATAGTACCGGCGATAAGGACGGGGGTGTGAGGATTTGGTTTCAACCAGTACGATAATAACCGTTATGAGGGACGCGATTTTTACCGTCATACTCTCGGCGGCCCCGATGCTTTTGGTTGCCATAGTTGTCGGGCTTATTGTCTCAATATTCCAGGCAACGACGCAGATAAATGAACAGACACTTGCTTTTGTGCCGAAAATCGTGGCGGTCATGCTCTCGCTCCTGCTGTTCGGGGGGTTCATTTTCAGCACGATCGGCGGATTTGTCACACGTCTTTTTCAGTCACTCAATTCAATGATTGGATAAACGGGAATGGGCGCAATAATTGACGCGTTTTTCTATAATACGAATTATCTTGTCCTTCTTATGTTCCGGGTAGGCGGCCTGGTGTACTCTTCGCCGATTTTCGGCCGGGTCAATATACCGGGAAGAGCGAAAATATCGCTTGTCCTTGCGCTTTGCGGTTTGTTTTTCTTTGTGTTCCCGCAGCCTGACCCGGTCGTGTACCCTACCTTGATGAGTTTTGTGATTGTCTGCGCGGGAGAACTCCTGCTTGGCATTACCCTCGCGTTTATAACAAATATGTTTTTTACGCTGATGTTCACGGCGGGCCAGCTTATAGACATGCAAATCGGTTTCGGTATTGTGAACGTCTTTGATATTCAAAACAACACCCAGGTCCCGATGATGGGCAACTTTCTCAATGTTTTGCTGCTGATGGTGTTTTTTGCGGTTAACGGGCATCTCAGGCTCATTGAGACGGTCTACCTGACAATAGAAAGGATGCCTATCGGGACTCTTATGTTCGCACCCGAAATCGGGCTTCTGGCGTTCGAGGTTTTTTCCAGGGCTTTCCTCCTCGGCGTTATGATTTCGCTGCCGGTGGTAGCATCCGGCCTGATACTTCAGATAGCCCTTGGGGTAACGATGCGGATGGTCCCCCAGATACACATGTTTGTGGTCGGGATACCCATTAAGATGATCCTCGGGCTGGTGGTTTTCATGACAACCCTCCCTGTTTTCGTACATTTCAGCGATGTTGTATTTTCCGAAATGTGGACCAGTATGGAAAGAATGTTCTCGATGTTTGTGGGGTAATTAATTGAGTTCTGCGGGGGAAAAAACAGAAAAAGCAACCCCTAAAAAGCGAAGAGAAGCCAGGGAAAAGGGGCAGGTGCGGCGCAGCACGGAGGTCAACTCCACATTTTGCGCGATCATAATATTTGGGCTGATGCTGCTCATAGGGGAATGGTTTGTCGATAGGCTCGTGACTATCCTCGCTGAATACCTCAGCGCGCAATCAGTCATAGTATTGAGCGAGAACCTGTCGGTCAACGTTGTGCGCGGTACGCTCAGCCGTATGATGATGAGCCTGTTCGGCGTACTTTTCCCGGTACTAGGCGCCGCGATGGCCGCGGGTATTGCCATAAATCTTCTTCAGGTCGGTTTTTTGTTCACGACCCAGTCGCTGGGGGTGAAGTTCAACCGGATAAGCCCGATAAGCGGATTTAAGCGCATATTCTCTGTCCAGACGATTGCCGAGCTGGTGAAGTCGATTTTAAAGATAACGGTTCTGGTCATAATCGTCTACTTCGACTACAGGAACATGCTTGAGGAGTTCCCCGCCCTGATCGGCCAGAACGTGCGCACCGCGTTTCTCCATATTATGAGGTCAGCGTTTTATATGGCCTTGAAAATGTGCTTGGTCATGGTGTTTGTGGCGGCTGCGGATTTTCTGTACCAGTGGTGGAAATATGAAAAAGACCTGCGCATGACGAAGCAGGAGGTCAAGGATGAATTCAAGAGCATGGAGGGCGACCCTAAGATCAAGGGCAAAATCAGGCAAAAGCAGCGCCAGATGAGCGCAATGCGCATGATGGCAAGGGTTCCGGAAGCCGACGTAGTCATAACAAACCCGACCCACTATGCGGTCGCCCTGAAATATGAGGAAGGCGGCAGCAGCGCGCCCCTCGTCGTCGCTAAAGGGCAGGATTATATTGCGAGAAAGATCAAGGAAACCGCGATGATGCACGGCGTGCAAATAGTCGAAAACAAGCCGCTTGCCCAGTCTCTTTTTGAGCTGTGCGAAGTGGACGACGAGATCCCGTCAGAGTTTTATCAAGCGGTAGCGGACATTTTGGTAATGGTGTACAGGCAGAAAGGCAAAGTTAGGTAGCAATTAGGAGTACAAAAATTGAGAGCATCTGATGTTTCCATAGGCATAGTGATTCTGGGCGTTATCTTTATCATTATCTTCCCGTTTGCGACGGCGGTAATGGATTTTGTCCTTGTTATCAATATTGCGCTGTGCATCACGATTTTGCTGTTCTCATTATACGTAAAAGAGCCTGTTGATTTTTCGGTGTTCCCGACGCTGCTTTTGATTATTACCCTTTTCCGCCTCTCTTTGAATGTCGCCTCTACGAGGCTCATCCTCGGCAACCAGGGCAACGCGGGAAATATTATCAGGACATTCGGCAGCGTCGTCATCGGCGGCGACATCGTCGTTGGCGTCATCCTTTTTCTTATTATCCTAATAGTCCAGTTCATTGTTATCACAAAAGGCGCGGAGCGCGTCGCGGAAGTCTCCGCGAGGTTTACGCTGGACGCTATGCCCGGCAAGCAGATGGCTATTGACGCCGATTTGAACAGCGGTTTTATCGACGAGGATACGGCCCGGTTGCGCCGCGAGAAAATACAGCATGAGGCCGACTTCCACGGCGCAATGGACGGCGCGAGCAAGTTTATCAAGGGCGACGCTATCGCGGGGCTTCTGATCACTTTCGTCAATATCATTGCCGGGCTCATCATAGGCGCCCTGACGATGGATCTCCCTTTGGGCGATGTTGCGCGTATTTTCATAATGGCAACGATAGGCGACGGGTTGGTAACGCAGATACCCGCGCTGATGATCTCCATGTCGTCAGGTATCATTGTCACCCGGTCCGGCAGGGATATGTCTTTCGGCGGCGAGGTGGCAAAACAGCTCAGCGCGCAGCCTCACGCCCTTATTATGGCGGGCGTCCTGATGTTAATCATCGCCATGATACCGGGGCTGCCGACGATGCTGATCTGGGGGATCGCCGCGCTGCTTATGATCGTCGGGTATGTCATCAGCAGACGGAGGCAACTGGCGGCCGCCATAGACGAGCAAGAGGTGGAAGAGGTAACGGCGGAGGAAAAGCGCAAGCCCGAAAGCGTCACTTCGCTATTGCAGGTAGACCCTATAGAGCTGGAATTCGGATACGGGATAGTGCCTATGGTGGACGTCTCCCAAGGCGGGGACCTTCTCGACCGGGTCGTTATGATAAGACGGCAGTGCGCGCTTGACCTCGGCGTCATCGTACCGGCGATCAGGCTGCGTGATAATATCCAGCTTGGCACGAACACATATTCGATCAAGATTAAGGGCGTGGAAATAGCGAGGGGCGAAATCATGGCCGACCACTTGCTGGCGCTCAGCACGGGGGAGACGGAAGAAGAGATTTACGGTATCCCGACTATAGAGCCGACGTTCGGGCTGCCCGCGCTGTGGATACCGAAAAACGACCGCGAGGAGGCGGAAATATTGGGATACTCAACGGTTGACCCACCTTCCGTCATAGCGACGCACCTGACGGAGATTATCAAGCGGCACGGGCATGAGCTGCTTAACCGCCAGCAGGTTCAGACGCTTATTGAAAACCTGAGAAAGACCCAGCCCGCCCTTGTTGAAGAGGTCGTGCCCAAGCTGTTTTCTTTCGGGGAAATCCAAAAAGTCCTGTCAGCTTTGCTCGCGGAGAACGTACCCATACGCGACATGGCGACGATCATCGAAACACTCGGCGATTACGGAAATCTCACGCGTGATACGGACATGCTGACGGAATATGTCAGGCAAGCGCTGAAGCGGTCCATATCAAAAAGGTTCATCCCTGAGGACGTCGCCTACGCAATCACCCTGGACCCATCACTTGAACAGTTGATAATCGACAGCACAAAGCAGTCTGAGCACGGATCATACCTCGCCGTTGAACCGGCTCACGTACACTCTATATTTGATAAGCTGAGGGCACTCATTGAAAACATGAAGAACAGGGGAAAGACTCCGATTATACTCACCTCGCCGCTGGTGAGGAGACAGTTTCGGAAAATTTCCGAGCAAATATCGCCGGAGCTTGCGGTATTGTCGTATAATGAGATAGAAAGCGGAGTCGAAGTGTATTCGGAAGGAGTAGTAAAGCTTTAAAATGTTAGTTAAAAGATACCATGCAAATGATATGCAGCAGGCTATGGATACAGTTATCAAGGAGTTGGGGGCGGACGCCGTCATCCTCAACAGCCGGAAGGTCCGGAAAAAGGGATTCAAAAATCTCTTTAAAAAACCTATCCTTGAGGTGATGGTTGCTTATGACCCTGCCAACACGCCCGCGGTGAAAAAAATAAACGCCTCTTACGGAGGTTACGGCGCCTATGGCTCGAATCAGGAACCAAAAAAGGATCCCGTGCTCGGCGCCGGCCAGGCGAAGGACGCCGGCGCGCCGCAAAACCCGGGCCCGCTTCAAAATCTAAGCCCGTCTCAAAGCTCAGGCCCGCCTAAAAATCCGGGACAGCCGCAAAAAATCGAACTGGGCCAGAGGATTGACCTGGAGGCTATAAAGGCGCAGCCGCCGGGCGTCAGCCTTGGAAGCAGCGAGCAGATAGAGCGTCTTGATAAGCGCATTGATTCCATTGACGCCATGCTCAGCGACTTCATTGAAAAGTTTTCCTTTGTCAAGCGCGATATCACATACGATTACCCGGACGACGTGCAGGAGCTTATGGTCAGGATGATCGAAAACCAGGTCAGGGAAGAGCTGGCGCACTCTCTCGCTAAAGAGGCTGAGCTGATGCTGCGGAAAAAGCAGGACACGAGCGCCGCTGAGGTATTGGAGCATCTCGTGCTTGAGATACTCGGCAGGGCGGAACCCATAATGCACAAAAAATTCACACAGAAGGTGATCTTGGTACTGGGGCCGACCGGAGTCGGAAAAACGACTACAATAGTTAAGCTTGCCGCCGATTTTTCCGTTAAGCAGAAAAAGAAGGTGGGAATAATCAATACCGACACATTCAGGATTGGGGCGCAGGAGCAGCTTCAGTCATATGCCGACATACTGGGCATCCCGCTGCACGTCACATACCTTATGGAAGAGCTGGAAGAAGCGCTTGAGGCAATGTCCGACAGGGACATGATATTTGTAGATACGGCCGGCAAGCGCCCGGGGGATGAGCAGCACAGGGAAGATATATTGAATATGATACGTATTTTGAAGCCCGAGGACACTTTCCTGTGCCTCGCCGCTACAACGGGGTTCGCTTCGATAAAAGAGATGGTGGATACGTACGGGTTTGTGGAGGAATACAAGATCCTGGTCACAAAGCTGGACGAGACTAAGTACCGCGGCCAGCTCCTCAACCTGAGCTGGTACACGCATAAGCCGCTGGCATATGTCACTACGGGGCAAAACGTCCCGGACGATATTGAAGTCGTCAACATGGATTCGATAACGAAACAGATTATATATAATAATAATAATATTGCTAATAATACTGCCAATAATACGAATAACACGACTGTAAGCGCATAAGGAGCTGTTGATGAATAACTTGCACATCTTGCCTTGTTTTTTTGCCGCCATATGGCGCGGTAAAACCTTGAAAGGCAGCAAGCATTCCTGCGGTTTTCCCACGCCATCTGACGACAAAAATCCTTCGGCAATCTTGCGCAACTTATTCATCAACAGCTCCTAAGCAGGCGTCCGGGTGAATGGAAGTTTCTGGGTCTGCGGCGGCTGAAAACAGCAAAGATATTACTCAGCACTCAACACTTGCGCCTCTCGGCGCGTTTAGAGCTATCAAAGGATGGGCAAAGACATGAATGCAACAGTGGTAGATCAGGCACAAAAACTAAGGGAGCTTGTCGGGACTAAACAAGACGTCAGGGTGGTGTCCGTATCAAGCGGCAAAGGCGGGGTCGGCAAGTCAACAATATCGGTAAACCTTGCCGTGGCCCTTAGCCGGCTCGGCGTCCGAACCCTTGTCGTCGATGCGGATTTTGGCCTTGCAAATGTAGACGTTATGCTGGGCGTCACGTCAAGATATAATTTCAGCCATTTTTTGCAGGGCGAGAAAGAGCTTCATGAGATAATACAGCAGGGGCATGAAGGCGTCCGCTTCATATCCGGCGGGTCGGGAGTAAGCGATTTGCTTGATATGGACAATGCGCAGCTTGAATCGCTGCTTAGCGGGCTGTCCACGCTTGACGCTCCGATAGATTTCATAATCCTTGACACCGGCGCGGGCATAAACGAGAATATACTGCGTACCATATTTACATCGTCGGAGACGATAGTAGTTACGACGACGGAGCCAACAGCGATTCTGGACGCGTATGCACTTGTGAAAACTGTCACGAAGCGCAGCAGCACTCATACGATACATGTATTGCTGAACAAGTGCGAAAACGTCAAGGAAGCGCGGCGGATTATGGATGGGTTTATAGATTTTGTCGCAAGGCATCTGGGGAAAAAAGTAAACCCCCTCGGGATCGTAATGTTTGACCACAGCGTACCGCAGTCGATAAAGAGGCAGGTACCGATAACGGTAGGCTCGCCCAACAGCGAAACGTCTAAGGAGATAACACAGATAGCGCGGGCGATCCTTGATATGAAGGGGGGGTACAAGGCCCCGGAAAGCATCCTGTCGCGGGTTTTCGGACGTATGCGAAGTGACAAGAAATAGGCTGAGAGGTCTGTGAAAACTGCGAAGACTGCGAAAGGAGCGGCAGGGAGATATGGCGCAGGAACTCCGGATCGAAGACGGTGAAAAGGTCGAATTGCTTGACGATAAAAACCATGTCTATAAGACGGTGGTTTGGGAAGTAATGAAGGACGGCTCTATACTTGTCGCGGTACCAACCGTGAGAGGGATACCCATGCTGCTTCACGACGGCGCGGAAATGATACTGGTGTTTTTCCGCGATTGGGGAAAATTCAGCTTCCGCGTCATCGTGGATGGAATGGTAACGGTGAGCGACGTCAGGTATGCCCGGCTTGTGAAGATTTCAGACATAGACAGGACCCAGCGCCGGGAGTACTACCGCCTGCCGGTAAGGATGGCTGCCGTGGTGTGCCAATACGAGGAGGGCATGACGGACGAAGAATCCACATCGGATTTGGAGACTGTCGAAGCCACAGCCCTTGAAACGACCGAGACCAAAGACATCAGCGTTACGGGTATTGCCATTGAGACGAAGAGGGTTTACCAATACGGTGAAAAATATATTATTAAGCTCAATATAGACGAGCCGCCGAGAAAAAAAGTGCCGATTATGGCGAATGTGGAAGTCGTAAGGACGGACGTGAATATTAAAACCAATATGAAACAGGTGGGTATGAGGTTTTTCGATCAGAATAAAAACATGAGCGAGCTGCTGGCAAAATATGTGCTGGCACAGCAGCAAATACTGGTGATGAGAAGACGGCTTGTAGAGGGAGACTAGGCGAATGGTTGGCGTAAACGAGGTAAACTCCAAATTGACGCCTGAGGAGCTTCAAGCTCTTTGGGTAGCCTACAAGCAGTCCGGCGATACGCAGGCGAAAGACCATATTCTGCTTAGCTACGGCTACCTCGTAAAATGGATCGTCAGGCGGATGATGCCTAAGTACAACAATTACAATGAATATGACGATCTGGTGAGCTGCGGGATGCTCGGGCTTATTGACGCGGTCGAGAAATTTCAGCTCAAGCATGAAGTGAAATTTGAAACTTACGCGGTTTCCAGGATACGCGGTGAGATACTTGATTATATGCGCTCCCAGGACTGGGCGCCGCCCAGCCTGAGGAAAAAAATCAGCGCGATTACAAGCGCCTATGAGAAATTTGAAAGCCGGGAGATGGACATACCCGCAGACAAGGCGGTGGCGGAATCCCTCAACATGCCGGTTGAGCAGGTGCACAAAATACTGACGCAGACGCATATGTTCAACCTGATAAATTTTGAGGATGCGCTCAGTTCGTCAAACCCGGAGGCCGAGATCAGAAACAGGGACGAGGCGACTCCCGAGGACGAGCTGATCGAAAAGGAGAAAAAAGAAATTCTGGCACAGGTCATTGACTCGCTCCCTGAAAAGGAGCGGCTGGTCATAACCCTATATTATTACGAAGGATTGCTGCTCAAGGAAATCGCGGACATATTACAGGTTACGGAATCCCGCGTTTCGCAAATACACTCAAAGGTTCTTGCGAAAATGCGGACAAAGCTGGAAAAAGTCTTTTAGAAGGGACGTGAAAAAGCTATGGCGGAGCAAAAAAGAAAATTCTTTTTGACGGATAACAAGGAAGCGGCGGCAAAGATGGCGGAGGAGTTCTTTGGCAAGAGCATCAACGAGATAGTTATTGAGGACAACAGCGGCGCGCCGGAGGATCAGACACGGCTGTTCCATGCTTTTATGGGCTGGGATAGAGAGCTTGACAACGTCAACGCCGACTATCGGCTGTCCTATGAAAGCGACGGGGTATACCTGGAACTTTACATGGCGCGCGGAACGGGTTATCCGCTCGACAAAACCGCCTTAGTTAAGTATATAATCCGAAAGAATATCTCGGGGCTTGACGAAAAAGCCGTAAATGCCCTCGCCGCAAAAGGCGAAGGACGCGCAAAGACCGCCCCGGCGCAGAAGGAACAGATAATCGGCGAGGACATCGAAATCTCGATTGCGAAGGATGAATCTGAGGCGCGGGTAACTCTCTTGCCCGCTGAACCCGGCGGTGCCGCAATTGAGTTTGGCGCTGCCAAGCAAAAACTGCTGCTCGCCGGCATTTCACACGGGCTTGACGAAGCCGCGCTAAAGGCGATGATTGACGAAAAGCATTACGGCCAAAGCTGCACCGTAGCAACATCAACGCCGCCCGAGGACGGCATAGACGGCACGATCATTTTCCATTTCCAGACCGACAAAAAAACCGCCAAGCCCAAGGAGCTCGAAGGCGGCAAGGTAGACTTCAGGGACCTCGACCTTTTTGTGCCGGTCGCCGAGGGGCAGGTGCTGGTAACGCGGGAGTTTGCTACGGAAGGCACGCCCGGGACGACCGTAAAAGGCCGCGCGATCAGTCAGAAGCGCGGCAAGGAAGCGGTACTCCCGAAAGGCAAAAATGTAACAATAAACCTCGAGAAGACGGAAATGCTGGCAAAAAGCACGGGCATGGTCGAAGTCATCAACGGCTCTGTCAACGTTTCGAATGTATATAAGGTTGACGGCGACGTTAATATGGGCGTGGGGAATATAGATTTTAACGGAAGCGTGCATATCACCGGCAACGTCAATGCCGGGCACGTGATTAAGGCGACAGGCGGAGTTTTTATCGGCGGCGTCGTCGAGGCTTCGGAGATATACGCGGGGGGTAATGTCGAGGTCAAGCGCGGCATGCAAGGCATGGACAAGGGCAGGATTGAGGCGAGGGGCTCTATTTCCCTTCTCTATATTGAGAGGGGGGTCGCGATCGCCGGCGGGTCTATAACCGTTGACGCCGGCATTCACAGCGTCATTCGGGCCGGAGACTCGCTGTACGCCAAGGGGAAAAGGGGCAGCATTTTCGGCGGCCAGGCAAGCGCGTCCACAGAAATCGTGGTAAACAGCCTGGGTTCCGTATCTCATATACAGACTGATATAGAGGTCGGCGCCATGCCCCACAAGCGCGACCGGCTTACCTTTCTGGAAGGTGAGCTGCAAAGGCTAAACGGAGAAATGGTCAAGCTCGACCAGTTAGACGCTTATCTGAAAAAAACAAAGGGCAAGCTGGACGAGGCGACCTGGGATAAGCTGCGCCGCTCCGGCCTGGAAAACAGGCGTGTCAACACTGAGGTCATTGAAGAGTACACCGATGAGATGAACTCACTTTCAAGTGAGATGGAACAGGCTACTGAAGGCAAGGTCCACGTTTTCGGAACGGTGCATCCGGGGGTGCGAATAACGATCGCTTCGGATACATACAGGGTAAACGAAGAGACGACATACGCAACATTCAAGTACAGGGACATGAAAGTCATTTGGTCCGCTTGTGAGATGAGAAAAGGGTGATATAATGTCTATACGGGGTATTGACAATCAGATTATGGTTGCACGGACTTCGGACGTGGCGCGGGACAGCACAGCCATGCAGAAGAAGCCCGAGGTGACCCAGGATTATCAGGCGATCCAAACGAAGATGAACGTCGCCCATGATCAGCAGAGGGTTGCGCAGACGAATGAATCTGAGATGGAACACCTGCGCCCCGACGAGGACGGCGGCAACAGCGCGGGGCAAGGCGGCGGAGGCGGCGGGTCAAAATCAGGCGAGAAAGAGCAGGAAGAAGACCTGGGCCCGGGAATGTTCGTTCCGCGAAGCATCCACGCTATCGACATTACTGTGTAGTTTGATTGTCAATGTCAACAGGTTAATGGGTTTTCTTGTAGGGGCGATTATTAATCGCCCGAAACGGGATGCCACGCAAGGACAAGGGCGATTGATAATCGCCCCTACACAGGAACGATGAATTAACGCCTTAACCTGTTGACATTGGTTTGCTTATTGGGATTAGGGAGATCAGAATGAGTGTAGAATACTATGCGTTCGCGCTATTCCTTGCAGGGCTAATTTGCGTGGTCGCTATAATATGCAAGCTGCTTTTTGCCGATGTTAAGCGGCAGCGCAAACTCCTTGACGAAAAGGAGACTAAGCTGCTGAAGCTTTTTCATACTGTCGAGGGCATTATGGAGGAGTTTAGCGATCAGGTAAAGACCGCGACTGAGGAAATGAAAGAATATGAAAGCCGCGCGGCTCAAAGCGTCGCCGCTTTGTTCACGCCCCAAAAGCCTTCGAAGCCATCCAAGTCTTCGAAAGCGAACGCGTCGCGGGCTTCGGCAAAGCCCGCGGAATCTGACGGCAATGAGTTTGAAGAGCTTTTTTCTCCGCAGAAGCCCGAGGCGCCCGAAACGGCGAAGGCTGATTCAAGCAGGGTTGATTCAAGCAGGATGAGAGCTGCCGGCGAAGCATTGGAACGGGCGGAAAAGCTTGTTTTAGGCGCCGCCCCGACAAAAAGCCTTGAGGCTCCTGCTTATAGCGGGGGGAAAGCGGTATTTCAGCGGATCATAGACGAAACCGTAAGCGATGAACCGGAGCCGGAGCCGGAAGAAGAGATATCGTCAAAACACGCAAGAACCAACTCGATACTCGAGCTGGCCGAAGAGGGAAAAACAACCGCTCAAATAGCGCGGAAGCTGGGCATTACGCAAAATGAAGTCAAGCTGATAATTGGGCTGAGGGCGAGGGTTGAGGGTTGAGGGGAGAGAGGAGAGAGGAGAGAGGAGAGAGAGGGTTATTTATTGTTACTGGTTAGCTGAAGTTTGGCCTTTTTTCTCATGTTGTGCTGTTTTGGGTCTGACCGGCAACTTTTTTTTCCGGCAAAACTGTAAAGTTATTGCCGCAAAAGAACGATATAAAAGATGTAAGGGAAATGCTTACATTCTATTGACTTATTTTACGTAAGAGGTGACGAAATGGTTCGAGGCTTGTATATTGCGGGAACGGGCATGATGATCCAACGCAGGCGTATGGAGACTGTCACGAACAACATCGCCAACGTGGACACGACCGGTTTCAGGAGAGAGAATCTCGTATCGCACAGCTTCGATGAGGTTATGCTCAACAGGGTATTCGATGCAAATGCTCCGGGATACCAGCAAACGGTGGGCCCGCTGCACCTGGGCACGCAGATAGATCAGGTATACGTCGATTTTTCCCAAGGCTCTTTTGAAAATACGGAGCGCAGCACAGACTTGGCGCTTGCGGGGGACGTGTTCTTCGTGATGGGAACCGCGGATGGAGAGAGATACACCAGATCCGGCGCGTTCTACATAGACAATATGGGCTACCTGGTTGACGGCGAGGGCAATTTCCTTCTTGGGGAAGGCGGGTCGATTTATGTCGGCGGACCGGAGTTTAAAGTCGATGAGATGGGCGCTGTATGGGTCAACGGGGCGCTTGTAGACTATATCCGCCTCGCTTCATTCGAAGATAATGAAACCCTCAGAAAGCAGGGGAGCAACCTCTTCTTCTCGGATGCGGCGCCGTTGGCGGTGTCAAATCCTTATCGGATATTCCAGGGAAGCCTCGAAACCTCAAACGTCGATATCGCGAGGGAAATGGTCGATATGCTGACGGTTTTCAGAACATATGAGACAAATCAGCGTATGCTGTCGATGATAGATGAAACGGTCGGCAAGGCCGTCAATGAGATAGGAAGGCTTAGGTAACAAATATGTACGAAGCTATGATGATAGCCGCGACCGGTCTGCGCAACCAACAAATGAGAATGGATACGATAGCGCATAACGTCGCGAATGTAAATACACCATCTTTTAAAGGCGTAAGGCTTGATTTTAAGGACGCGCTGTATACTGCGGGGATTGTCCCCGCCCAGCCGAGGACTCCGGACGGCAATCAGCAAATGGGTCATGGTGTGATGGTTGCCGGTACTTCCAGGGATTTTTCCAACGGTGTGTTCACCACAACGGAAAGGCCGCTTGATTTGGCCATTGAAGGGCAAGGTTTTTTCACCCTTGAAAACGAGAACGGGGGCGTCGTATATACGAGAGTCGGGAGCTTCAACATCGGAGTCGATGAGTACGACGCAGGCGGCGAGGACGGCCAGGCGGCGTGGCTGGTCAGCGGGAACGGATTTTGGGTGCTGGATATCAACGGCGACAGGATACAGATTCCCGAAGGTACAAGCTCTATCTCAGTCGATACGAACGGAATGATCACTTTTACAGCGGGCGAAGAAGAGACGATGGTCATGCTTGGGGTATTCACATTCACTAACGTTACGGGGCTGCTGTCTGTAGGAGGCAATAACTATGTGGAAACCGAAGCCTCCGGCGAAAGGCTCCCGGCATTCGGCGCGATTATCCGGCAAGGGGCGCTGGAAGGCTCGAATGTGAACCTGGCCGAAGAAATGACCCGCCTGATCCGCACACAAAGGGCGTTTTCACTCGCTTCACGCGCTCTGACAACGGCGGACGAAATGGAAGGTATCGCAAACAACATGAGAAGGTAGGGTTTTTAAGAGGAGAGAGGAAAGAGGAGAGTCGGTCCGGGGCTTAAGCCTGGGAGACGGCCGCATCGAAAGGGAAAGAAACTAAACCTGATAATTAGTGGATAGGAGGGGTTCAGGATGAACATCATTCAATGTAAGACGTGCAGAAAACCGTTTCATTCTATCGGCAGCAGGATTTGCCCTGAATGTCTCCACAGAATCGACATGGACTTCATTACAGTCAGGGATTATATATACGACAATGAGGGCGCCGATATCGACACGGTCGCGGAGGAGACAGGGGTAGAAAAGGCAATTATTCTGCACCTGCTGAAAGAGGGGAGGCTCACGCTGGCCACTCGGGGCGGCGGAGGGCACCTGACCTGCGAAATGTGCAAAACGCCGATAAACACAGGTAGGCTGTGCAACACCTGCAAGGACAAAGTATCTTCATTTGTACAGGATAACCCGGACGCAAAAAAGCCGCCCGCACCGGAGAGCGACCCAAGCAAACGTTCATCCAAAATGCACACGAGAGAGTGACGCGGGCTTGACTGCGGTTCACAGTTGGAGGTTGACAGTTGGGAGTTAACCGGAAAATCGCAGGGAAGCAGGGAAACCGAAATTATAGTTTTTTAATCATTACGCCGTCGAAAGGCGAAAGAAGGTGGACATAATGAAAATCAATCCAATATCAAATCCTAATATCCTGAAGAGTTATGCGGTGAGCAAACCATCCCCGGCAAAGCCGAATGCTTTGGGCGGCCGTGATGAGGCTGTATTCTCTGATGAGGCGCTCAGCTTTTCCAAGGCTTTGACGGAAGCGCGCGAGGAGCTTGAGCATCGCCCGCAGGAAGAGCTTGCGCATATCGCCAATATCACAGCCGCGATTCGTGACGGCAGCTACAGGGTTAGCAGCGAGGATATCGCCGCGAAGATCCTTGAGAGCGTGTTTAGAAGTTGAGGGCATTTAAGAGGAGAGAGGAGAGAGCCGGGAATGATTTTTTGCGGTGCTCGTCTCCGGGTGCCCATCCCATGTCCCCTTTTACAGCTTGCCGCTTGCGGTTTTTTCTGAGGAGGAGGAGGCTTTCTTGAGACCTTTAATTGAAGGATTGTACTCTCTGCTTGTTTTGCAGAAGGGTTCTCTGGAAACTATGCTTGAACTGGCAGGCGACCAACGGCGGATTATTATCAGCGGCGAAACGGATTTGCTGGAAGATATAGTCCGCCGGGAGCTTAAGGAAGTTTCAAACCTTAACGCCCTTGAGAAGAAGAGGGCGGCAATGCACAAGGATATTGCGGCGGAGTTCGGGATAACCGAAAAGGAAGTGACGGTCAGCGCCATTGCGGAGCGCGCGGCGCCGGACGAGCGCGAGGCGCTCAAGGAGCTTCAAGCGGAGCTGACGGTCCTGATAGGGCAGCATAAGACGCTCAACAAGGAAAACCGGGAACTGATACAGACGCAAATTGAGTATTCAGACGCAATAATGGAGCTTATGGTTGAATCCGAGGATCCGCTGAATAACTTCTACGGCGGAGACGGAAGAACAACTCCGGACAGAAAGAAGACGACGGGCTTTTTCGACGGGAGCGCATAAAGGGCGTGTTTTAAACAAACGAAGGATCGAATGTGAGAGTCAAGGATGCGAGGCTGATGGCTTTTCGCTGTTTAGCGCGGATGGCCGGTTTCACAGGAGATTATTATCAATGAGATCGACTTTTTTTGGAGTAGAAATAGGAAAGACCGGGGTCAACCTGAGCCAGCTCGGGCTTGATATCACCGGTCATAATGTTGCAAACGTTGAAACTAAAGGATTCACGCGCCAACGCGTAGTTACGACGGCTTATGACCCCTTTGCGAATATCGGCAAGCTGACGCCCAAGAACCAAGCTCTTGTCGGCGGCGGCGTACGGGTGAAAATACACGACCAGATACGCTCCGCCCACCTGGACAGGCGTTTCAGGACTGAAAACACGATTAATTCATACTGGGAGGCGAGGACGACCGGCCTGAGGTATGTTGAATCATATTTTGACAATGTCAACGAAGAAACCAGTATTAACCATAGCTTAGCGAGCTTTTTTGAAGCCATCAAAATCATGGCGGAGAACCCGGTAGACGGTTCGCCGCGTACTTTGCTGCAAACCGCCGGGGTGGATCTTGCGCAGCAACTAAATATGATTTACGGCAGCCTTATTGACCTGCAGAATTTCCACAATGACGCCGTCAGTACGACAGTGGCCACTATCAACAGGATTGCGGATAACATCGCGGACCTCAATGAAAGAATTTTCATATACGAGATTTCCGGGCTAATCGCAAATGACCTGAGAGATAAGCGCAACCTCCTTCTGGATGAGCTTTCTGAACTCATTGAGATCGAATACAGGGAAGTGCCGCACGACGAGGCGCCAAACTACTCCATACTCAAGGTCTGGATCGGCGCACCCGATCCGCAGGAAGCGCCGGGCAACCGCACGGAAGGCCTGCTTGTTAATCATGATCACCGCAATGTGCTGGGCTTAAGGCAGATAGAAAACTCGGTTGCCGGCGAGGCCACAGTGTTTCAGCCTGTCTGGCTTGAGGAAAGCGTGGCGCTCTTCCCGGGTACGGGCGGGCCGTTTTTGCAGATTGACTATGGCAGGCTGGCAGCTCTGCTCAGCAACCCCCCAGTTAACATCGTCCTGCCGACCGATCTCGATCCGCTGGACGCAGTTAACGTGATAAATCGGCACTTGCGCAATATTGACCGGCTTAATTCACAGATTGAAAGCTTGGTAAGCCAAATTCAGGGCCGTGTGGCGCAATATAATGATCTGTACGGGCCTGGCGGGCAGCCTCCGCTGCTTTCTCTGCCGGCTCTGCCGGCGGATATGGTTGCGATCAACCTTTCAGAGCTTGAGCTTTATATAGATAATCTCAGAGACTATATTGACGTTATTAGTGCGCCGCCTTCGGCCAGTGAGGGCGCTATTAACATGGCTACCAATATACTAAATTTATTCCTTGAACTTGCCGGAACGCCGGGAACGCCGGGGACGCCGGGAGCCTTGGAGCAGCGGGATAAATGGCTTAGCGATCTGAATGATTTGATTGGCGACAACCCGGAATTCGCCATGACTTATCCTGACGGAACACCGTGGGTTCCTGGGGATCCTACAGCGACGCCTCCTGATCCTTTTATCTCAAGCAGGGTATTCGTGACGTTCGCAGGGCATGAGCTTGTTCACAGAAGGGGTTTCAACACGGTTGACATTGGACATGAGCTTACAGAAGATGTTCAGAACGGCAAATATGACCTGCGGGTCATAGGCGGGGAGCTGCATGCAAATATGCAAATGCGCGACGTCGCTACGAATGCCGAGCACAGGCAGGGCATACCGTATTACATCGAAATGCTCAACGACCTCGCCAGGGCGCTCGTCCAGGAAGTAAACAAGCAGCACCAACTGGGCTGGACAGACCCGCTGGTCGGCGAATCGCAAACCGGGGTAAACTTCTTCCACGGCGGCGTGTGGAGAATCCCGTCGTTCGTGGTTGAAAACGTCGATTTGACAAGCGGTCACGATCTTGCCGACTGGCTGGACAGCGACGGAATCCCGCTAACAAGAGCGGGCGAGTATGGAGACTTCGTATTAACGGCTGCCGAGATGCAGATGGAAGATCCTCCGGCCTCCGGTACTTTTGTAACGATAACATATGAACTTGATGAAGCTACGGGTGAGGGCGTCTGGACAGATGAAGACGGCGACCCGGTACCCCTGGCCGACCTTGCGAATTATGACTTCGTTTCAGGCAGTTGGAAGAGCCCGGAATACGAGGAGATATCAGCCACATATGACAGTGCTACCGATACATGGCTGGATCAAAACGACATGGAGATCCCCCATTTTACCGGCCGTCAAGGCGAAAGGGTCAACCACCCGGCCCTTGCCGGCTACACCGAGATAGCGGCAGGCGTATGGCGGCGCGACAGTTTTGCAGACCAACTGAGCTTTGAAGACGGGCAGTGGGTAAACAATAACGGCGATGTCGTTAAGGATCCGAATCTTGACGGATACGAATACTACTTTAACGCAGCGACCGTTACCGCAAAGAACATCAGCCTCAGCGACGCCGTGAAAGACAGCAACCGGAATATTGCTGCCGCTTTGGATTATATATACAGCCCGGAAGGGAGTCCGCCTCAACTGCGGCGCGGCGACAACGAAAACATGAACGAGCTTTACAAGCTCTTTAGCGAGAAAAAAGACATTGTCTTATCACACAACGACCGCCACATAGGGAGCTTTGACGGCTTTGCGACCACCATCAGGTTTGACGTCGCCAATACGCTGAACTTCGCAAAAAGAACCTCGGAAACCAGCAATATACTGACCCTCGCGGCGGACAGGCACCGCACAAGCGTATCCGGAGTCTCGCTTGACGAGGAAATGACGAACCTCATCAGATACCAGCACGCATACTCGGGCGCCGCCCGCGTTATCACCGCGATGGACGAGGCGCTTGACAGGCTTATTAACGGAACCGGAAGGGTTGGATTGTAAAATAATAGCCGCGCCGGCTGCGCGGGAAGGAGAATAACATGCGCGTTACTAATTCTATGCTTGTAAGCAATTTCATGAGAAATCTCAATACTAACATGAACAGGATGGACGCCCTGCAGAATCAATTGGCCAGCGGCAGGAAGTTCGCGAATATCAGCGACGATCCGGCAGCGCTTATCTACAGCCAGGGCGCCAGAAACAAGATAGCTAGGCTCTCACATTACAGCAGGACTGTCGAAAGCGCACAGGACTGGCTGCGCCAGGTAGAGAGCAGCGTCATGGACCTGCAAGAGCGCGTGGCGGATATCTATACCTCGGTAGTTAACGCGGGCAACGATGCGATGGGCCTGGGCGCAAACAGCGACAAGGCCAGCATCGGGATGCTGATAGACCAGCTCCGCGACCATTACCTCGATACGCTCAACTCGACTTTCGGCGACAAATACCTGTTCGGCGGCTACAACACCCCCGGAGACTCCAGCACGGGCAAAATCGGGCCGTTTGAAATAAGGCTGTACGAAGGCGTAGATACTTTGCACTACAACGGCCATCCGCTCCCGGCAAGCTTCCCCGGGGTCTATGAATTTGGTAACTTTACAGTCAATGTTACCGGTACTTACAGCATTTTTAATGGCACACAATTCGTTGACCTGCCTCCTAATATGCTAAACCTCCACGAAGGCGCGACCAGCGTGCAGGAAGTGCAGGATAGAGTCAAGGAAATAAACGATTTAGTTAATGATATTGCAGCACTGAACGCGCAAATATCAACCTTTGGGGGTGTAACGCCGCCGGACCCGCCAGTGGGAACGGGATTGGGCTTACCGGGGTGGTGGAACCCCGGTATGCAATCAGGAGGCGTCAATCATTTTGAACGTATTGTCGATAGTGATGGCAAACACAGATATGTACTCAGATTTGCTGAGGGAGCTTCGGCATATCACGAACCCTTCGACCCGAATTTCGTGAATTTATGGAATGCTCGTGATGATGCATTTGCCAAACTTCAAGACTATGTTAATTTTGGCGCCCAAGGTTTTGGATATATGCATATGGATGGCGTTATGACCAGAGATGGATCTCAAATAGTTAACGGAATCACTTTCGACACACTTTTCCTTGACCTTGGACTCTTTCAGCAGCGTGACCCTGTTACCGGATTACCTACTCGCGAGTTTCCGCTGATAGGCATTGACAACACGCCTTATGAGTTGAAATTCACAGGCGTGGAAGAGGAAATACCAAGCATCCTAGACAGACTTTGGGGCGATGTGCTGCACTTTGACGTGGGGCCCTCTATCAGCATGCCGGTTACTTTAAGCGGCTTGGATTTGATTTACTTTACGACGCGCGACGAAGACGGAAAGCCCATAACGATGAATATATTCCACCTGCTTGATAAGATTCACAAGGAGGTTGCGGCCGGCGAGCCCGCGGACACTATCGGCGGCTTGAATATTAAGCAGCTGCAGGACGCGCAGGATCATCTTTTGTCCAAGACCTCCGAGGTCGGAGGCAGGGTCAGGCGGCTTGAGCTGCTTGCATACAGGTACGAACAGGACTACATTAATTATACGCAGATGCAGTCCGACGCGGAGGATGTGAATTTCGCCGATGCGATCATGTATCAGAAAATGGCCGAGGCCGTGTATCAGGCGGCGCTGTCCACAGGCGCAAGGATTATCCAGCCGACGCTGATGGACTTCCTTAGGTAGAGGAGAGGGGAGAGAGGAGAGTTAATTAGGCTTGTGATTCATAGAGCTTGTATATACTCCACTCATGCCAGGGTAATCGTATTTGTCGTCAAAATGTACAAACTTTTGTAGGGACGGTCGCCCTCGACCGTCCGAAAACAGGCTGATTTCGCGCATGGCGGACGACCGAGGGCGGTCGTCCCTACGTGTGCCGTCGAGAACATTGTGCAATTTGCTATCTTGAGATTGCCCTGCACTCATGCTAGTAGAGCTTGACGTTGTGGTTTATTAGCTGTATAATGAATGTGTTAGTTTTCTGCCCTCGATACATAACTCTCCTCTTTTAAGTTCTCCTCTCAAAGAATCTCCTCGAAAACTCTGTTCGTCATTGCGGCCTCCGAGCCGCAATCCCCCTGAATTCCGCAGGGGATGGCGGGTCAAGCCCGCCATGACGCGGAAGTGAGGTTTTTAGAACGAAACTTCAATGCCTGTAGTTGCAATGCTTTGGAGTTTTCGATGAGACACTCAAAACACAAGGAGGTGTTTGATATGTCCGGAATATCAAGGATTGTAATTGAAAAGCAGCATGCGCAAATCGGCCTTCGGAATACTCCGGCAAGAATGCGGATATCAAAGCCGCAAATGCAGATGCGGATCAAAAACGAAGTGCCTACGATGGAGATCGACAGAAGGGCGCCCACTTTCAAGGTCAACAGGAAAAAAATCAATGCGGAATCGGGGCTTAAGGCGCCGGATGATTTTACAAAAACCTTTCGCGACGACGGAAAAGCCGGAGCGCTCAGAGCGACAAGAACCGGAGTTGACGACGGAAATTTCCTCGGCAATGTCAGAAGCCCCGGCGACAGGGTAGCCAGGCTCGCGCGCAATAAGGCGATGAGCGCGGTTTTGAATAAGCAGCAGACAAATCTTGGGCTTATGCCAAAAAGCCCGCCGGAGGTCAACTGGGAAAAGGGGCATATGCGCGTCAGTTGGTCCAGGCACAGCCTTGTGATCGACTGGGAAGGGGACTATTTACCGAAGCTTACGCTGGATCCCCCGCATTCGGTTGAGGTCTATCTTCGCACCAAGCCCTATGTCAGAATAATGGTAGAGGAAGGCCCGCCGCCGCGCACAAGAGGCGGCTATGTGGATGAAGCGATTTAGGAGGCGGGCCGCGGACTGCACCGGAAAAACAATAAACACACGGGAGCGATTATATGCAAATTGACACTTTACGGTTCGGAACGGTTGAAGTAGACGAAAAAAAACTCATTCATTTTACCGACGGTATCCCCGGGCTTGAAGGGTACAAAACTTTCGCGCTGCTTCAGTTTCAGGAAAGCTATCCGATAATATGGCTTCAGGCGGTGGATTTCGGGGCGGTTTGCCTGCCTGTACTGGACACATTCGAGGCAATACCGGGGTATGTCTTCGATATTGACGATGAAGACGTCAAGGACCTGGAGCTTGGCGGGCCGGAGGACTTGCAGGTGGTCAGCGTTCTGGTGATACCGGAGGAGATCCAGAGGATGACGGCAAATCTGGCGGCACCGATATTAATTAACACCACTAAAGGGAAAGCTAAACAAATATTGCTTAGCGGAAGCGATTATAACGTCAGGTCACCGGTTTTCCCTGAAGTATGCAAGATGATCATGGGGAAGGAGGGAGACGCTGATGCTGGTACTGTCTAGGAAGCTGAATGAGACTATCCTCATAGGCGATAACGTCAGAGTGACCCTTCTGGGTATAGACGGCGACAAGATCAAAATAGGCATCGACGCGCCGAGGGACGTCAAGATATTCAGGGAAGAGCTTCTTGAGGCGACGAAAGACCTGAATAAGCAGGCACTCACCGCGCCGGTGATCTCCTTCGACCTTTCAAAGATGAAGAGGCCGGCCGCGGTTCCCGACGGGGACAAGAACGCAAAATGAGCTTGATTGAATCATGTTTCAAAGTTTATGCGAAAAGTTTATGCAATATTATGAAACGCCTGGTATGACCGGGCGATTTCATTTGGTGCATATATGCAATTAATCATTACATCTCGGGTGTAATGCAAAACATGAATGCAAAAATGTAAATATGATAAAAGAATTTGTTGCAAATACTATGAAAAAGTGATAATATATCTCAAATATGGTATTTTAAGGCAAGTTGAGCCACAATATACATGATTTTATACATGAATTTCATTATGGATGGAACTGTGAATAAACAACTTACTTTCACCACCGCCCTGTTGTCGTTTAGGTCGGGGCGCCGGGAGGGTCGGACATGAGAACGGCAGTAGATAACGCTTTGGCGCGTCTCAAGGAATTCTTCGGCAGAATGTCGAAGAAGGAAAGAATAAGATTTGGCATACTGGCCGCTGTGGTAGTCATACTCGCTATTATAACGGTCAGTATTTTAGGGCGTACGGAGTATGAAACTCTGCACACGGCCAGTGATATGCAGGAAGCCGGCCAGGTTTTGGCGGCGGTTCAGGAGATGGGCGTACCGTACAGGATTGAGGGGACAAGGATACTCGTACCGGTCGGAAGGGCTGGCGAGGTAAGGGCGATTCTCGCAAACGAAGGAGTATTTTCATACGGCGAACCGGATATGAGCATCCTGGAGGGCGCCAGCGGCTTCGGAACTACGGACGACCACAGGCAATTTATTCTTCAGACCCACCGTGAGCAGCAGATAAGGGCTTCAATTCTCAGATCTGAGAAAATTCAAAATGCCGACGTCATTGTTAATTTCGGCCAGACTTCGCCATTTTCACGGCCGAGGGGCGGTATAGACGCCACGGCTTCCGTCATTCTCACAATCAGGGGCGGGCTGCAGCTTACCCCGCAAGAAGTACAGGTAATCGCTGAAATTGTCAGAACCTCTATTACGGGCATCGCCTATGAGAATATCAACATCACGGACAGCAACTTTAACCAATACACAATAGGCGACGGGAGCACGGACCCCGTCATGGAGGCAAATTCACGCATTGCGCTTCAGAATTACCTCAGCCAGCAAATACAATCCCAAGGCATAGACCTGCTGACGCCGATATTCGGTATGGACAAGGTCAAGGTTCAGGCAAACGTTGTTCTGAATTTCGATAATGTGCTTGAGGAACATATTGAGTTTGCGCCGCCGATACCGGGCAATGAGGAAGGTATGCTCCGCAGTTGGCACGAGCTTTATGAAGTGCAGCGGTCGGCCGGCATAGCCGAGGGCATCCCGGGGACCGACGAGAACCTGAACCCGCCCCAGTATCCGTACGGGCCCCTCGGCGAAGACGAGGAGTATAGAAAGCTGGTAAATGACAGAAACTACGAATTGAATTCGACGATTACCGTAATCGAAAGGGAGCGCGGGCATATAAGCGCTATTTCCCTGTCGGTTATTCTGGACAGCGAGGCTGTTGAAGAGGACTATTCGGCGGAGGTCAGCGAACTCTTTTCTACTGCGTTCGGCGTAAATCCGGCAAATATTACTGTCCAGCGGATGCCGTTTACGGACGATGAAGGACTGACTTATGAAGAGATGCTCAGGGAGCTGGAAGCGTATGAAAGGCTCCAATGGCAAAGGAAGCTGGTAGAAACGATCATCATGTGGGCGGTCATACTGCTCCTGGGGCTGAGCTTTATGGCACTTGTCAGGTCGATCGTCAAAACCATTAAGGGCGAGACCGTGGGTGAAGCCGCACTTGCCGGCGGCGGTATCGACTATTTAGCAGACGATGATTATTTCGATGAAGAGGAATATGAGGAAGCTGCCGAAGAAGTTGAACTCAACACAAAATCTTCCGGCTTAGAACAGATCGAAAGGTTTATCGACAAGGATCCGGCCGCGGTTGCGCAGCTCCTCCGCAACTGGCTCACGGATGAGTAGTTACGAGTATTGAGTGTCCTCGAAAACTCAGTTCGTCATTGCGGCCTCCGAGCCGCAATCCCCCCGAATCCCGCAGGGGATGGCGGGTCAAGCCCGCCATGACGTGGAGGTGAGGGTTTCGGCGCGAAACTTCAATGCCTGTAGTTGCAATGGTTTGGAGTTTTCGAGGATACTCGTATTATTATTGAAGGTGAACGTTAAATGGCAAACGTTGGGTTGGCGCCAAAAGAAAAAGCGGCAATACTTCTGATAAGCCTCGGCAAAGAGTATTCCGCCGAGCTTTATAAGCATATGTCTGAGGAAGAGATCAGCGACATGACCCTCAGCATTACGACGACGCGCCGGGTCGAGCCTGACGTCAGGGAAGAGATCGTAAATGAATTTTATGAGATGTGCCTTGCTCAGAAATTCATTACAGAAGGCGGCATAGATTATGCCCGTGAAATTCTGGAAAAAGCGGTCGGGCCCGAAAGAGCTGAGGAAATGATCAGAAGGCTGTCGTCTTCACTTCAGGTGCGCCCCTTTGATTTCATCAGAAGAGTTGACTCAACCCAAATACTAAACGTCATCCATAACGAGCACCCGCAGATTATTGCGCTTGTGCTTTCATATATTGAACCGAAACAGTCGGCGCAGATTATCGCCTCCCTCCCCTCTGAAAGGCAGACCGAGATAATCAGCAGGATATCGAAAATGGGCGCCACGTCACCCGAATATGTTAAAGAAGCGGAGCGTATTTTGGAGCGTAAGATCACTTCAATGGGATACACCGAGAATATTGTCGTCGGCGGCATAGACACTATTGTCGATATTATCAACTCCCTTGACAGATCCTCTGAAAAGAATATTCTCGAAAGCCTCGACGTAAGCGACGCCGAGCTTGCCGACGAGATCAGAAAGCGCCTGTTCGTATTCGAGGACATCGCGAAGATGAACAACTCCGCGATACAGCGCGTGCTGCGTGAAATCAGCAACACCGACCTTGCCGTCGCCCTCAAGATGGCGACGGAGGACGTCACGAAGGTTATTTTCTCCAATATTTCAAAACGCCTGCAGGAAATGATAAGGGACGATATGGAGGTCATGGGTCCTGTTCGCGTACGTGACGTTGAGGAAGCACAGCAGAGGATAGTCAATGTAATTCGCAAGCTTGAAGAAGAGGGCGAGATCATTATCGCGCGCGGAGAGGGGGACGACATGATTGTTTAGGATAGACAGGAATCTTGTCAACCTCGCGGCTCCACGGTCCTCCGATGTTGACAGCGAACCCACGGCGGCCGACGATGAGGGAGAGCAGCAGGACGTCCCGGATGCGTCGGCTTCTATAGAATTTGCCGTTCAGGCGGCGCTGAAGAAGGCTGAAGAGATCGCGGAGCAGATAATCGCGGAGGCGAGGGGTGAGGCGTCGGCGCTTATCGAAGCCGCCGGGGAGAAGATCGAAAAAGACCGCGCAACTGCCCGGCGGGAGGGCTATAAGGACGGCGAGAAAGAAGGCCGCACAGCATACGACGCAAAGATGAAAGAGGATGACGGCAAGCTAATCAGGGTCATTGACGAGGTTTACAGTGATAAAACGCGCTTGTACGACGAATTTGAGGACAAAATCGTTGGACTTACGCTTGATATTGTCAGAAAAATAATAAACCCGGCCGAGGAAGAACTTGGCGGGGTATTTAAATCCCTCATCAAAAACGCGCTCAAACAGATAAAGCTTTCCGAAAAGATTATCATACGGGTAGGGCCGGCTGAATACGAACGCTTCTTTTCGGCGGGGAGCGCCGTTTTTGAACTGGACAGCGGAATGACCGCAACGGCGACAGTCCTTCGGGACTTAAGCCTCAAAGAAGGCGACTGCATAATAGATACTTCCACCGAAACGGTAAACGCCGGATTTGATTCGCAGATGAAGCAAATTGAGATAGCGTTTGGGAGGTAGGATATTTTTTGTTTGATTTCAGCAAATACCACAGGGCCATAGAAACTACGGAAACCCTTGAGTGGGCGGGCCGGGTTACCAAGATTGTGGGCCTGGCGGTTGAGGCTACGGGACCTGCCTCCCGAATCGGGGATATCTGCCACATGTATACTCTGGACGGTGAGCGGTATGTACGCGCCGAGATCGTCGGCTTCCGCGACGGTCAGACGCTTCTGATGCCTTTTGGAAGCGTCGAGGGCGTTGGTCTGGACAGCTACGTGGTATACACCGGCGCTTCCCTGAGAGTGCCGGTTGGCAGGAATTTTGTGGGCAGGATACTGGACGCACTGGGCGACCCGCTGGATGATTTGCCCCCGCCGGAGGCGGAAACATGGTATCCGGCGGACAATGCGCCCCCAAACCCTTTAGCCAGGGACCGAATCAGCGAAGTGCTGCCTCTCGGAGTCAAGGCGATCGACAGTTGCCTGACGGTTGGGAGAGGGCAGCGTTTGGGTATATTCTCCGGCTCCGGCGTTGGCAAAAGCACGCTGCTGGGCATGATGGCGCGATACGCGGTAGCGGACGTCAATGTCATAGTCCTTGTGGGCGAGCGAGGCCGCGAGGTAAAGGATTTTGTCGAAAGGGATCTCGGTGAGGAAGGGCTGAAGAAGTCGGTTCTTGTCATCGCCACCTCCGACCAGCCGGCGCTGCTTCGCCTGAAATGTGCCCTGACCGGTACGGCGATCGCGGAATTTTTCAGGGATTGCGGATATAAAGTCCTGCTGCTGATGGATTCTCTGACGCGTTTTGCGATGGCACAGCGGGAGATAGGCATGGCGGCGGGCGAACCTCCTGTTTCTAGGGGCTTCCCGCCATCGGTATACGCAATACTCCCAAAACTGCTGGAGCGTTCCGGGATGTCGGATAAAGGCTCTATTACAGGGCTGTACACCGTTTTGGTCGAGGGCGACGATCTGAACGAGCCTATCTCTGACACGGTTCGCGGAATCCTTGACGGGCATATAGTGCTTTCGAGGGCGATAGCGAACAGCAACCACTATCCGCCGATAGACATTCTGGGCAGCGTCAGCCGCGTTATGCCGGATATCATCTCACGGGAGCATATGGGCGAGTACGGAGTCATTAAGAATATGATCGCGGTCTATCGCGAGGCGGAAGACCTCATAAACATCGGCGCTTACAGAAAAGGGGCAAACCCCGAAATCGACAGGGCCGTCGCCCTTCATCCCGCGATACAGGGCTTTTTGCAGCAAGATGTGGAAGAAAGCCATACCTTTGAGGAGACGCTCGATATGATGGCGCGGATTGTTGGGAGTTGAGAGTTGAAAATTGAAGAAGTTTAAATTCTCACTTCAGCCTTTATTTGAATATAAGCAGACGCTTGAAAGGATACAGAAGGCTGACCTGAAGAGGGCGCAGCAGCATCTCAAGGAACTGCGCGAAGAGGAGCGGCGGATTTTACAGGCTATAGCCGATAACGAAAAGTCGCTCAAACTGGCGCTCCGGCGCGGTGAAAACGTCGGCGCGGCGCTTGTTGAGCATGACGCTTATTTCAGATATCTAAGGGACTCCCTGAAGGAATTGCGGCTGAGGATTGTCAAGGCCGAGAAGGTAAGAGACGAGTGCCAGGACAAGCTTGTCCTGACTATGAGAGAGATAAAGACTTACAAAAAACTCCGCGACGAGCAGTATCAGGTTTACCTCAAAGAAGTTCAGTCGGAGGAAGATAAGGAAATCGGCGACCTCGTATCTTTTAAAACAATCAGTGAAACAGTGAAGTAGGTGAAAGCGATGTCTGACGTAACAAACAACGGGGTTACAGACCTGACGCAGGACGGAGGCGCCGGCGCGGGCAGTGCCGAACGGAAAAAAAAGCAAAGGCCGCCGAAAGAGCCGGCGGCAGCCGCGCCTGAGACAGGCCGGGGGGCAAAATCGGGAGCTAAAGCCGGCGGGAAAAAAGGTAAAAGGCTGAGGCTAAAAATAATCCTGATTCTTATCTTGGTCATACTTATCGGGACATTTGTCTTTCTGGAGATTAACTTTGAGCTGGTGGGCATCCGCCGGATGATCGTAAACGCCGCGCTTAGCCTTGACCCGGAATCCGCCATCCTTGAGGAAAGAACCGCAGAGCTTGAACAGTTCGAAACCGAGCTAAACAGGCGTGAAGACGAGCTTGACCAGCGCGAAAGCTCGGCAGATTCAAGGGAAGCGCAGCTTGACAGGCGCCGGGCGCAGCTTGATGCGCTGGAAGACGAACTGCGGGAAAAGGAGCTAAGGCTTATTCCGATCTACCGCCAGCCAATGACCGATGAAGAGCTTGCGGACATGCTTTCGCTGAGCAGGACTTATTCTATGATGTCGCCCGAAACGTCGGCGGAGATTCTGTCGGAGCTATACGATTTGGAAGATATTACGGCGATACTTTATTTTATGACCGAACGAAACGCGGCGGCAATACTTTCCGAAATGGAGGTAGACCTGGCGGCAAGGATTACGCTGGTGCTTTTGTATTATCATTAGGAACTGTTCAGAACCCCCGCCCCGTCGTTGCGAGGAACGCAGTGACGAAGCAATCCAGACAGTGCAATCCATGTGTTGCACTGTCTGGATTGCTTCGCTTCGCTCGCAAAGACGAGACTTGTAGACCCCCTACTGAACAGTTACAAGTGAGATTATTAATCGCCCCTGTTTTATTTATTCCAAAATTTTTTTGATTTTCGCTAATCTTATTTGCCAAAGATGCCGATAATCGAAACAGGAGGTGAAGCAATGACTATACCCATGGAGATTCTGTCCCTGATGACGACTAGGGCGGACTCCGGCACTGGGATTAGGCAAAGGGAAAGTTCAGGCACAGGCGATGGTATCCGGTTCGAGCAGATATTTGAAGATACGCAGACGGAAACCAAGACGCCTGAAAGGGATGGCAAAAAACCGCAAAAGGCGGACGCGAATGAGCAAACAGCGGCCGACAAAGCGGAAAAGCCTGACAACGACAAGGATGACGCGGCTCTTGCCGCCGGAGTAACAGGAATACAAGAGAATGTCGTTTTTATTCTCGAAGGAGATATGGAATCTGAGATAACCCCTGCGGCGCCGGATGACGCCGATATAGCTGTTGTTGCGGACGCGGGCGAAGCGCCGCAGGCTACGGCTGTGTCCGTCATTGAGGGCACGCCGGTCGAGGCGGTGGAATTTGGCGCGGTATTTGACGCGAAAACCGCCGGTGCTGACGCCAACGCCAAGCCGGACGCTGCGGACGAAATAAACGCCGCTGCAGCGGACGAGACAGAGGCGGCAGCGGGGGAATCAGCGGCACGGAAGCCAATAATAAGGACGTCGGAAAAACAGGAAGGTAAAAGCGGGCAAGACTCGTTCTCTTCCGGAAAAGGCGCTCCGAGCCCTTTGGAGAATGAAAATGACCCGGTCCGGCTGACCGGTCGAAAAGGAAAAGAAACTGAATATTCCGAAACCGCAACTGCGGTTCGGAACAACACAGGCGCGGAGGAGACTGTTAACGACGCGCCTATGCCCCTTGCCGAAGGGATCAGGCCCGAGAGATTCCAGGCGGATCAGCAGATGAGGCAGGTTCTGAGCGAACCGGTCAGGGCGGAAAACCTCTTCGACGAGATGGTTTCCCGCATTGAAACGATGCGGACAGAGGGCCAGCAGACTATGACGATACAGCTTAAGCCCGAGTTTCTCGGCAAAGTGGCGATCGAAATAGCCATGAACGCCGCTGGGCTGCACGTCAAAATCGACGCTGCGGATCCCGGGGTCAGAGGCGCGATAAACGGGCAAATAACCGCCCTTATAGAATCCCTTGAGAGCAAAGGGATAGCGGTAGCCGGAGTTGAGGTAGCTTACACAGGCGTCAATAACGGCGATTTAACCGATCCCCGCGGAGGCCGCCAGACGACGGCGGAGCAGGGACGCTCAAAGCGCTCAAACGCCGCAATAAAAGCCGAAGGCCCGGAATACTATGCGGCTTTCATGTCCGGAACCTTGGAGCATTATCTTGACATAGGCGTCAGCACGGTAGAATACCGGGCGTGACGCGCAGCCTTGAAGGGAGCTTAAACAAATGGCCACATCATCCTCTATAGCGGCATCAATGGCGCGTGAAACCGCGACCGCGCAAAAATTTGAAACAACACGGAACGTCGGCGGGAATATGGGCAAGCACGATTTTCTGATGCTGCTTGTCGCCCAGCTCAGACATCAAAACCCGCTGGAGCCGACGAACGACCAGGACTTCGGCGCGCAGCTCGCGCAGTTTTCACAGCTTGAGCAGCTTGAGAATATGAATCAGGCCATGTCCTTGATGGCTCTGCAGCAGTCTTACAGCCTTATCGGAAAGTTTGTCGTCGGTGAAGCCACAATACATGGGGTGCGCACGGAAGTCTTCGGCATCGTGGAAAGCATCTTTACGAAGGACGGCGTCACATACGCCCAGCTTGAGGGCTACGACTTCGGCGTCCCGATCTCCGAGCTGACCTCAGTCCATGACAGCAGCGACTTCGTCAACCCCAGGATGCTCATCGAAATCTCGAACAGCCTCATCGGGCGCGAAGTGAAGGCCGAATACAGGCTTACGACAGTTACTCCGAAAGAAGACGAGGACGAGGAAGACGAAGAAGGCGGAGCCGAGACCGTCACAACTTCGGTAAAAGTCGAAGGCGTCGTGACGCGCGTCTTTGTAGACGGCGGCGCCATGCTGGCGGTCATAGTAGACAAAGACGGCAAGGAGCATGAGGTACCCGTCGGCGGCATCTACGACATCGGGCAGATAAGCCAGGCCGCGATACCGAAAGCCCCTCAGGCGGATCCCGCATCGGATCCTGCAGACGCCTATCAATACCTCGTAGGCAGCATCGCAGCGACTAATTTCTACGTAGAAACAGTCGATGGCACACAGATATTACTCCCGTTTGACGAGAATGCGCCTTATTATGCCGAGCAGTTGAAGGGCGAGGTGCTTTCAGTCACCGGGGAAGAAGGCGCGGTATACGTTATAATCAGGGCCGCAGACGGCTATGAGTGGAAATTATCCATCGGCTCTATCCTTGGAATCTAGCGCAATCCGGGAGCCATGCGCAGCAACATGTAGAAATTTTAAGGTTGCATATTCATAATAATAGTTATATAATGACAGGAGGAACCGCATTATGATGCGTTCGCTGTACTCCGGTATCACCGGACTTAGAAACCACCAGACGAGAATGGACGTTATCGGTAACAACATCGCAAACGTCAACACTATAGGATATAAGTCAAGCCGCGTCGTATTTCAGGACGTTTTCAACCAGACCTCGAACCTCGGCTCCGCCAACACCGGCGTCATCGGCGGAACGAACCCCATACAGGTTGGACTCGGCATGAGGCTCTCGACGATCGACGTCATACATAACCCCGCCCCCGCGCAGCTTACGGAGCGCCCGCTGGACGCTATGATAAACGGCGACGGCATGTTCATCGTAGAAGGCCCGGAAGGCTTCTACTACACTCGCGCCGGAAACTTCTACCTCGACGACGAAGGCTACCTCGTGACCAGCCAGGGCTATTACGTGATGGGATGGGTCAGTGTGGACGATATTTTAGTCGGAGAAGACGAAGGTGATTTCGATTACGACGATTATGCGTTCGGTGTTCAGAGGGAGCCTGACAATGAGTGGGTTATCGTCAATAATATGCTGCTTCGCGCTGAGGATGTCGCGCGGTGCTACCAGTGGGGCGCGGTCGGCTCACACCCGATGAATGTGGCTGTGACTGAATTAAATCCCGATGACGCGACTTACGTACTCTCAAGGATACGCCTGATAACAGCCAATCTTGATCCTGATACCGGCGAACCGGTTGTAGAATGGGAAAACACCTATTTTCCGGATCCGGCCAGAACCCCCGAAGACATTCTCCACGCAGCCCCCCAGGGCAAGGAACTCACACAGTTCAACATTGAGGCTAACGGGACTGTCGGTGTGCTTTATAACAACCTGCCGGCGGCGATATCGCAGCTTGCGGTAGCGGTCTTTTCAAACTACGGCGGCCTTGACAAAGCCGGCGGCAGCCTGTACCGCGAAACCCGCGCATCCGGCGGATCCATACTTACGATTGCAAACGACCAGGGCGCCGGGGACTTCACAGGCGGCGCGCTTGAAATGAGCAGCGTGGACCTCGCCGCTGAGTTTACCGACATGATAGTCACACAGAGGGGCTTCCAGGCAAACTCCAGGATAATAACGGTATCAGACACGATGCTCGAAGAGCTTGTAAACCTCAAACGTTAACGGTTAGCAGTTTCAATGTCGGTGGCAAAAGCGAAATAACTGTGTACGGGCGAACTGTGTTCGCCCGCATGGGTCAGTAATACAAGCAGCAAACGGGCGAACACAGTTCGCCCCTGCGGGCTAATAGCGATGATTGCGCCTGTAAGTTGTCGATATTTGTACAGTTTGCGTTGCGATTGAAGGGATGTGAAAGCCATGATCCTTGTGACCCGCATAAATAAAGTCACTCAGTTTTACATAAACGAGGACTTGATAGAAATCATTGAGGAGACCCCTGACACGATGATCACGCTGAACACCGGCAAGAAAATCGCTGTTATGGAATCCTCAATTGAGGTTGTGGAGAGGATTCGGGAGGAAAAGATTAAAATACGGCGCGCATCCCAGTTCTAAAAAGCATTATTCTTGATAGAAGAAGAGAGGTGAGCCAATCTGGATATTACGACCATATTCGGCCTGGTTTTTGGATTTGCCGCGATAGTCATTTGCATTATGCTCGACGGTATACTCGGCGACTACTTTAACATTCCGTCTTTGTTTATCGTTATTGGCGGAGTTATTGCTTCAACGGTAGTTTCATACCCGATGGAAGCGCTGAAGAACCTTGGGACACTTATTGGCCAGGCGTTCAAAGTGAAAAAGGTTGACTTTCAATCTGATATCGATAATATAGTCAAAATCGCAAATGTCGCCAGGCGCGAGGGCATACTGGCTCTCGAGGAGACAGTCGGCGAGATGAACGACCCCTTCATGCAAAAGGGTATTATGCTAATAATTGACGGATCAGACCCGGAGCTTGTCAAGAGCGTGATGGAGACGGAGCTGGTCTTTATTAGGGAGCGGCATTCGTCGGGACAGGGTATACTTTTGCAGATGTCGAGCTATTCGCCCGCTTTCGGTATGATAGGTACGCTGGTCGGGCTTATTAACATGCTCCGGCAATTAGACGATCCGAGCACCCTCGGCCCAAGCATGGCCGTGGCTCTTGTCACAACGTTCTATGGCGTCGTCCTCGCAAACCTGCTGTTTACGCCCTTTGCAAAAAAACTGGGTGCTCAGAGCAGCGATGAGCTTCTCAGAAAGGAGATTGTCCTTGAGGGGATTCTGTCAATCCAAAACGGCGAAAACCCGCGCATCATAAGAGAAAAGCTGAACGCGTTCCTGCCCCACACTTTGACAAAAGCACCGAGCGGGGGTTCAGAAGCTCAAGGCGAGAGGCCGCGTGAAATCGAGTAGAAACGAAATGCGGTTTTCTCGGGGCATTGCCGATATAATGCAAAAAATGCAATAATTGCATACAAAAATGTTTACAAATGAGAAACTATAGTGTATAATACGCTGGTTGAATTGTGCAATGGAGGATTCTTATGTCAAGCGCTTCAAACAGGCGAAAAAGCGGCGGCGACGGCGATGATGGCGGCGGCGCTAATTGGATGGATACTTACGGGGATCTTGTCACTTTGCTGTTGACATTTTTTGTGCTTTTATTCGCTTTTTCTACAATTGACGCTGAGAAATTCAAAGCTCTCGCCAGTTCTTTCGGCGTCAACATAGTGTTGTTCAACCCGGTAAGCCCGCAGACGGTCATGGATCCTCCCATTCAGGACCCCACACAGGGCCTTGCCGAGCTTGCGGAGAGGAACGCTCAGGCGGACAGCGACTCGGCCGCGGATGCGGACGATAACGACCCGATGGTACTGGAACATACCATGTGGGAAATGTATGAGCATATGGTGGCGTTTGTCACCAGGGAGAATCTGGACGCCGAAGTCGTCCTCATAGAAGATGATTACATGATCAGGCTTATTCTCAACGACATGGTGTTTTTCAGGACCGCCGAGGCTGATTTGCTGCCGGAATCAATCCCCATACTCGACAAGGTCATTCAAATGTTCGATGAGGTAAGCCATTTATACCGTATGCTGAGCATCGAAGGGCACACCGACAGCAGACCTATTAATACGCCGCGCTATCCGAGCAACTGGGAACTATCGAGCGACCGGGCGCTTCAAGTGGGAAGTTACGTCAGGAACACCGGCCTGTTGGATGAAGATCGCCTCCAAGTCGTGGGATACGGAGAAAGACATCCGATAGCGCCGAACGATTCGCTTGAGAATATGGCAAGAAACCGCCGCGTGGAGTTCGTCGCGGAGACCAAGACTCCGCCCCATCGCGGAAGAAGTCCTGTGAACCCTGATATGGAAGCTTTACTTACGCAGACGGGAGATACACGATGAACAAAAAAATTATTGTTGTTATAGCTGTTGTTGTCATACTTGCGGCAGGCGCCGGCCTGTACTTTTTCGTGCTTAGCGACGAATCGGAGCCTCCCGAGGTTCGCATTGAAATTGTGCCCGTCGGCGAAGTGTTCACTACTAACGTCAAAGGCTCGCAAAGGATACTGAGGGCCGGGGTAGTCCTTGTCGTTGACAGGGAGGGGCTTGAGGATTTATTAGCTGCCAGGAACAACGCTATCAGGGACACGATAATTTTTACTCTAAGGGATCTTGAAGAGGAAGAAATCAGGGAAGTTTCCCAGGATAATCTCCGAAGAAGGCTGGCGACAGCGCTTAATAATACGCTTGGTATTGACAATGTCGTGACAATCCTGTTTAATGACTTTGTAATGGCATGATTTTATTATAGTTTTATTATTGTAAGCAATTCACGAACCGCGTGGAGACAGCGGGGCACAAAAGACATATCCGTCCCTAACTCTCAACTCTCAACTCTCAACTCAAAAGGGGGGTGTTATAGTTTGTCGGATATATTATCACAGGCTGAAATAGACGAACTATTAAACACGCTCATGGACGGCGACGACGCCTCGGCTTCGGATAGTGGCAGCGGCGCTCCGGCGCTTAAAGTAAAAGACTATGACTTCAGGACGGCCAATAGATTCCCAAAAGAACAGATGCGTACGTTCAATGTCGTTTTTGAGTCGTTCAGCCAGCTTTTTTCCAGCAGGCTTTCTAACATATTGCGCGTTTCCTGTGAATGCGAAGTGCTGTCCATAGAAGAGTGTTCATACAGCGAATTTAATAACTCGCTTCCCGCGCCGGTCGTGCTGGTGGTTGTGGAGTCTCCGCCTATGTATGGCTCCCTCCTTATCCAGATGTCGCCGGAGCTTGCCTATATGCTGATAAGCCGCCTGTTTGGCGGAGTTTCAGCCGGCGAGAGTTCAAAACAGTTTACCGAAATTGAGCTATCCCTGATTGAACGCATACTGCGCCAGATAATCGGCGTTTTTGACGAGGCGTGGGACAAGGTCATCGGGCTTAGCACAATGATAGAGAGGATTGAAACCAGCCCGCAATTTGCTCAGATAAGCGCCCCAAACGAACCTGTGGCGGTAATAATACTTAATATCAAGATGGGCGAAGAGTCCGGTCTGATGAGCATATGTCTGCCGCATTCCGCGGTTGACCCCGTTTCGCAGCAGCTCAATACCCGCCTATGGTTTTCCAGTGGTAAGCGCGAAGACGGCAGGCACGAAGAGAGGTTCGCGCTTCTTTCAGAAAAAATTGTACATACCCCAATTCCCCTGACTGCATATTTCGAGCACACCCCGGCTACTGTAGCAGACATAGTAAACCTCCAGGTCGGAGACGTTATCAAGCTCGAACACGGGCTGAACCAGCCTCTCACGGTCAAGGTTCACCACATACCCAAGTTTCACGTGACAATGGGGACTATGGGCTCAAAATATGCATTGCAGATCGTCGATATAATCAAGGAGGACAACCAGAATGAATCATTCACAGGATGAACTCGGTTCCGTACTCGCGGACGACCCGCCTGACGACGCCGCCGGATCCGGCGCGGATGATATTATGTCTCCCGAGGCGATAGCCGCAATGCTGGACGAAACCGCCTCCGGTGATGGCGATGCAGTTGAGTCCGAACCGATTGAGATAATGTCCCCCGATGATATCTCAGCTATGCTGGACGAGGGCGACGGACTGGAGTTTTCCGGCGCCGGTGACGACGCGGAAGACGATGAGCTTGAGGATTTGTTTTCCCGTCATACTGAAGAGGAAAGCGATGATGAAACGTTCCCGGCAGCTAAAAACGTAGAAGGGCTGCTTTCAAATGAGGAGGTAGATATTCTCGGAGAGGTCGGGAATATCAGCATGGGTGCGGTCGCGACGACTATGTACTCCCTTCTTGACAGGCGCGTCAGTATTACGACGCCGCGTGTCAGCGTCTATGAGGCTAAGGAAGTCCTTTCCGTATACCGCATACCTTTCGTCGTGGCGACGATAGAATATGTGGAGGGCATAGAGGGCAACAACCTGCTCGTACTGAAAATAGACGACGCCGCTCTTATCACCGATCTCTTAATGGGCGGCGACGGTATGGTAGAACAACCCGTCGAGCTAAACGAGATGCATTTGAGCGCGATGAGCGAGATCATGAACCAGATGATGGGCGCTTCATCAACGGCGTTGTCAAAGCTTCTGCGCACGACCGTCAATATTTCACCCCCCAGGAGTTCGCAGATTGATGCCGGTTTTGACGTCTCTTCTCTCTTGGGAGACATAGAGATGGTCACGAAGATAAGCTTTGATATGGAAATAGAAGGACTTCTCAAGAGTGAATTGATTCAACTGATACCATATGAGTTGAGCCGCGAGTTTGCCAAGAAGTTCATGGAATCAGGCATGGGCGTGCCATCAAACGATGCTGAATACAATGGCGGAAGTGTACCGGCCCCGTCGGTCCCGACGCCGGAGCCGCTCCCCCAGCCGCCGCAGCCAGCTCCGCAGCCGCCTCCTCCCCCACCACCGCCGCAGCCCGCCGCTCCGCAGCCGTCCATTGATTACATGCCTCCCGCCCCGCAGCCGGCGGCCCAGCTTCCGGAGCAGCCAATGCCGGACCCGGCTCAGCCGTACCCGCAGATACCTTATCCTTATCCTCAAGCTCCGTACCCCGCATATCCTCAGCCGCCGTACCCACAGATGGGTACGACGCCGGGACGACTTGTGGACGTTCACCCGATGCAATTCCAATCCTTCGACGCGCCCGGCGCGCCGGGAGAGCCGAAAAGCATTGACTTGGTTTATAATATTCCCCTTCAGGTAACGGTGGAGCTCGGAAAAACAAAAAAGGAAATCAGTGAAATACTTGAATTTGGAACCGGGACCATAGTAGTGTTAGATAAGATGGCGGGAGACCCGGTAGAGATTGTCGTCAACGGGAAGCTTATAGCGCGCGGCGAGGTTGTCGTTATTGATGAAAACTACGGCGTCAGAATCACAGACATTATAAGCGGGTAAGCATTAATAATTGTGACGACTCAGAACCTTGCGCTCAGACAGCTATTTCTGTTCCCGCAACCGCTCAATGGCGCATGCGCCAATTCGCGGCCGCTCCACCGTCCTTGATTACGCTTTGCGTGAACAGAAATAACAGTCTTCGCCGGTTCCGGGTAGTTACTAATAATTTACATAAAGGTTGTGAGTATTATGGGAATCATTGATAGTGATATTCTTCTTGAAACAGGGACGAATGAATTGGAGATCCTGGAGTTTGTGATTTCCGGAAACAGCTATGGCATCAACGTGGCCAAAATTACGGAGCTTATGCAAGTACAGGAAGTACAGGAAATGCCCCTCTCACACCCATGTGTCGAGGGGGTGTTCCAGCCGCGGGACGAGGTATACACAATAGTTGACCTATCAAGATATCTCGGCTTGGGCACATCGGATAACCCGGAAAAAGACATTTTTATTATTACCAACTTCAACAAAATGAATATCGCCTTTCATGTGCATGCGGTTGAGAGTATTTTCCGTATCTCGTGGCAGGACATAGAAAAACCCGACAGTATCATATACGGCGGGCAGGATGGCGTCGTTACCGGCATTGCCAAGGTCAACGACCGGATAATATCAATATTGGATTTTGAGAAAATTACATTTGATATCAGCCCCGAAACAGGGATCAATCTCAACGAAGTAAAGGTTTACACCGGTGCGGACAGAGAGCAGATTCCGATAGTCGTCGCTGAGGATTCGGCACTGCTCAGAAAGCTCCTTCTGGAGGCTCTTACCACAGCGGGGTACACCAGCCTCACGATCGTGAACAATGGCGAGGAGGCGTGGGAGCATATCACCAAAATCAAAGCGGCGGGTTCGGCCGCCGTGCTGGAGAAGGTAAGATGCCTGATAACCGATATTGAAATGCCGAGGATGGACGGGCACAGGCTGACAAAGCTGGTTAAGTCCGATCCGGCGCTTATGGACATACCAATAATAATATTCTCATCCCTGATAGATGAGAATATGCAGATGAAGGGCCTGGAGGTAGGAGCGGACGCTCAGCTTTCAAAGCCCGAAATAGGCAACTTGGTGGGATACGTGGATATAATGGTTCACAGGCACTTGGAGTAGAGATTCGATTACTACTAGTACTTCGTTTTTGAAATAACCCCACAATAATTGCGCTGAGTTTTTTCGCAAGACAAGGCGCGAAGAGGGCGAATACCCGTTGGTATTTAACCGATGAGCAACGAAGTATTGCGGAAAAAGG
>Ga0099364_10001041_pt1 | contig 46512 bp, 31 predicted proteins | sample TergutTh196P3_FD_73070 | JGI IMG/M metagenome (GOLD analysis project Ga0099364, IMG submission 73070) | Microcerotermes parvus P3 segment gut microbial communities from Pointe-Noire, Republic of the Congo - Th196 P3 | ecosystem: Host-associated > Arthropoda: Insects > Digestive system > Gut ...
AAAATGTTTCCTGACGTTACCGATGAGCAATGGAATGATTGGAAATGGCAGGTTAAAAATCGGATAGAGACATTAGAAGATTTAAAAAAATGTATTAATCTTACTGCCGATGAGGAGGAAGGCATACGGCAATCGTTAAAAACATTGCGCATGGCTATTACGCCTTACTATTTAAGTTTGATTAATTTAGAAAATCCGGAATGCTCCATACGAAAGCAAGCTGTTCCAACTATTGCGGAATTGCACCGCTCGGAAGCCGATTTGTTGGATCCCTTGCATGAAGATGAAGATGCGCCTGTTCCGGGCTTAACGCACCGCTATCCCGATCGGGTGTTGTTGCTCATTACCGACCAATGCTCCATGTATTGCCGTCATTGCACCCGCCGCCGTTTTGCAGGACAGCATGACGGAGAATCATCGTCGGAACGCATTGAAAAGGCTATTGACTACATTGCTAAAACGCCGCAAGTGCGAGATGTATTATTATCGGGAGGCGATGCCTTGTTGGTCAGCGATGCAAAATTAGAGTCCATTATACAACGCTTACGCGCTATTCCTCACGTGGAAATCATTCGCATCGGCACTCGCGTTCCGGTGGTTTGCCCGCAGCGTATTACGCCGGAATTGGTAAACATGTTGAAAAAACATCAACCGATTTGGGTAAACACTCACTTCAATCATGCGAATGAAATTACGCAGGAATCACGTAAAGCTTGTGCGCTCATGGCTGATGCGGGCATACCCTTGGGGAACCAATCGGTATTACTGCGCGGAGTGAACGATTGTCCGCAAATCATGAAACGCTTGGTCTATGAATTGGTGAAGATGAGAGTACGTCCGTACTATATTTATCAATGTGATTTATCGATGGGCTTGGAGCACTTCCGTACACCGATTACCAAAGGAATAGAAATCATAGAAAATTTGCGCGGACACATATCGGGATATGCCGTGCCTACCTTTGTGGTGGACGCTCCGGGCGGCGGTGGAAAAATTCCGGTGATGCCTACCTATCTTATTTCTCAGAGCCCTTATAGAGTGATATTGCGTAATTTTGAAGGCGTGATTACCACCTATGCGCAACCGATGGATTATACGGAAACAGAGTGTACATGCGCTGATTGTAAAACTATTCAGAAATCGCAAGGAGTGGCTTCTTTAATGCATGGTAAAAAATTAGCCTTAGAGCCGGAGGAATTGGAACGCAAGCAGCGATTATCAAAATAATGCCTTTCATTGATACAATAACACGGTTTAACAGCGTGTCGATTGTGGGTATGGCGAAAAATACCGGCAAAACGACCTGCCTGAACTATGTGATTCACCGCTTGCAGGAAAAAGGACTGAAAATAGCGCTGACTTCTATCGGCGTTGACGGCGAAGAGCGCGATGTGCTGTATGACACACCAAAACCTCGGATTGTACTGCATGAGGGAATGGTATTTATTACTTCGGAAAAAGATTTTGCGCAACGTGAATTTCCTGCTGAACTATTATCTGTGTCGGAACGCGCAACCCCTCTTGGCTGCTTGACTACCGCAAGAGCTAAAGACTCAGGTAAGGTAGTACTTTCAGGTCCTTCCGACTCGGCATGGCTGCAAGAGATGATTTCAACCATGCCGGACTACGGCGTGGAACTTACATTGGTAGATGGCGCGCTCTCGCGAATGAGCTTAGCCTCTCCTGCAGTAACCGATGCCATGGTCTTGTGTACCGGCGCAGCTTGTTCTGCACAATTGTCGGAATTAATCCGCCGAACGAAATTTCGCTGTACGCTGATAAGTCTGCCGAAAGTATCCGCTGCATTATATGATTTGCTGTATCCATTGAATAGCGGCGTGTGGTTGTTAACAGAAAAAGAGGAAGTGATAAAAAAAATAGCTGAAACAGTATTTACTATTGATAATAATTTGGAACAATCATTGTCGGATAAACTCACTGTTTATGCTTCCGGCGCAGTAACTGACACTTTTCTGAAATCCTTATGTGGGCGCACACACAGCGCTATAAAGTTAGTGGTGCGGGATTTTTCCAAGCTCTTTGTTTCCTCCTTGACCTACGATCGTTTTATACGGAAAGGAGGAAGCATAGAAGTCTTGCAAAAAGCAAAACTGCTGGCCGTGTGTACCAATCCGGTGTCGCCCGAAGGAACGCGCTTGAATCCCTTAATGTTGAAAGAAGAAATGCAGGAGGCCTTACAGCTTCCGGTGTATGACATAGTTCAGATAATAAATAATGAATGACATGAAGAACAAAAATATAACGCTTATAAATACAGATAAAGAAATCGTCGATAATGATTTATTCAACAACATTCGCGGAGTGTTGAATAATGCCCGACAAAAAGCATTTGCTGCTGTGAACGCCGCAATGGTAGAGGCATACTGGAATATTGGTCGATTAATTGTTGAAAGGCAGGGAGACAAGGAACGTGCTGTATATGGCGATGGTCTGATAGTTGGCTTGTCAAAGCAGTTGACTGCTGAGTATGGTAAGGGTTTCACCATGACCAATTTGAAGTACATGCGACAGTTTTACCTTACTTTCGAAAAAGGTCACGCACTGCGTGGCCAATTGAGCTGGACACATTATCGGCTGATTATGAGAGTAGAAAACCAGCAAGCACGTGATTACTATTTGGATGAATGTGCAAAGGGCAATTGGAGTACGCGACAACTTGAACGACAAATCAACAGTTTTTGCTATGAACGTGTTCTTTCCAGCAAACACAGTAATGAGGTACGGAATGAAATTATTAGAAAAGAGCCTAATATAACGCCACACGATGTTATTAAAGACCCCTATGTATTGGAATTTTTAGGGCTAAAACAAAACGACCATTTATACGAAACAGAACTCGAACATGCATTAATTAATCATCTACAGAAATTTTTATTAGAACTTGGGAAGGGTTTTACATTTGAAGCCCGTCAAAAACGCCTATCCTTTGATGGACGACATTTTTACATAGACTTAGTCTTTTATCATTATATCTTAAAATGTTTTGTTCTTATTGACCTGAAAACAGGCGAACTTACCCATCAAGACATCGGACAGATGCAAATGTATGTCAATTACTACACGCGAGAGTTAATGAACAAGGGCGATAATCCGCCAATAGGAATCATTCTTTGCGCCGATAAGAGCGAAAGTATTGTAAAATATACCTTTCCTGAAGGCGGAAATCCACAGATATTTACATCAAAATATAAGCTGTATTTACCTACCGAAGAAGAACTTGCTCGTGAGATTACAGCAGAAAAAGAATTATTGCTTCAAGAGAAAATTTTTCAGGTAATATAATAATGTGAAAACTGAACAAAAAACGATCATGCAAAAAAGTAAATTAGGACTTGATTTCTCAAAGGTGGCCAAAGCCAAAGAAACAGCGCAACATATTGCTGACGGCGTACAGCAGTTTGTTAATAATTATACCACCGTTGCAGTGGAACGCACCTTGTGCCGCCTCATAGGCATTGATGGCGTAGATGAAAATAGCGTACCGCTGCCGAATGTGGTGGTAGAGGCTATTCATGAAATCGGCCGCCTGCCTGACGGTGTGCTTGCTTTTTTGGGCAATGCTATGATTGCTACAGGCCTTTCTCCTCAGGCTATAGCAGAGAAAATAGCCGACGGAACTATAGACATTACGGCTTATCCTGCACAGTCTGCAACCAATATTGCCGCTGTTCTGAAACCCTTTGTTGATGCTGCCGTAGAACGTATTCGTAACAACAGGAAAGGCCGCGAAGATATGATTGCTAAAATAGGCGAGGGCGCTAAACCTTACATTTATGTAATTGTGGCTACCGGTAATATCTATGAAGATGTAGTGCAGGCACAGGCTGCTGCTCGACAGGGGGCGGATATTATCGCGGTAATCCGCACCACCGGACAAAGCCTGCTCGACTATGTGCCTTACGGTGCAACCACCGAAGGTTTTGGCGGCACTTTTGCTACGCAGGAAAATTTTCGGATTATGCGCAAAGCCTTAGACGAAGTAGGATTAGAAGTGGGTCGCTACATTCGTTTGTGCAACTATTGTTCAGGACTGTGCATGCCCGAAATTGCGGCTATGGGCGCTCTCGAAGGCTTAGATGTAATGCTGAATGATGCGCTTTACGGCATCTTGTTCCGCGACATCAACATGCAGCGCACCTTGGTTGACCAGTATTTTTCGCGGATGATTAATGGTTTTGCAGGAGTAATTATTAACACAGGAGAAGACAATTACCTCACTACAGCCGATGCTTTTGAGGAAGCACATACGGTATTGGCCTCCGACTTAATCAACGAACAATTGGCACTGTTAGCCGGAATACCCGAAGAGCAAATGGGCTTGGGACATGCATTTGAGATGGATCCGGAATTGAAAAACGGGTTCCTCTACGAACTGGCGCAGGCGCAAATGACCCGTGAAATCTTTCCGAAAGCTCCGCTTAAATACATGCCGCCCACAAAATTTATGACAGGCAATGTCTTCCGCGGACATATTCAAAATGCTCTCTTCAATGAAATTGCTATATGGACAGGACAAGGGATTCAGCTGCTCGGCATGTTGACAGAAGCTGTGCACACGCCTTTTATGTCCGACCGTTTTCTCGCTATTGAAAATGCCAAGTACATTTTTAATAACATGCAAAATATCGGCGATGAAGTGGAATTTAAGTCTGGTGGGTTAATACAAAAACGAGCGCAGGGAGTGTTAGACGAGGCGCTGGTACTTTTAGAAAAGGTAGAAAAAGAAGGACTGTTTTCAGCCTTGGAAAAAGGATTCTTCGCCAATGTAAAACGTCCCAAAACCGGGGGTAAAGGCTTAGGCGGCGTGGTCGAAAAAAGTGCGAATTATTTAAATCCATTTGTAGAACTGATGAATTGTAATACCGCACACAGATAACACAGATTAGATAAGATGACCGCAGATTAATCTTTTTAAAATCACGTAAAATCGGGATCTTCTGTGTACAAAAAAAGAATATGTATAAAACAAGAATATATACTATTAACGACATAAATAATTTTGAAACAGAATTTTTCAAAATTGTTAATACTTCTATTGATTGGTCTAAATCCCCGTGGCTGTCTTTGCGGCAGATAAAATCGGAATATTTTGGCAAAATGCAATGGGGAAAATTTGTAATACATAACAAATATAAAAAAAGAATATGGCTTAGAATAAAAGGAGAAATAAAAAATGATAAGCTAATTATAAGAATAACACCCTCTACTGGTTGGCATCGCATAATAACTGGAATTATTGTTATTCCTTTTTTTAGTATTCATATTATGCTAATTTCTTGGTACGTAGGACTGCTTATTATGTTGTTTTTAATAGCTAATGAATATTATTTTTGGAGTGTTTGTTGTAGATTAAAAAATAAATTTATTGAACATATAGAAAGAATGATTAAATAGAAAAATTAAATGAATAAATAAACTCTAAGTAACTAAATCAAATAACAATTGTATGACCATAAGAAAAATAGCGATACTACTGACGTTTGTGTACATGACAATCTCACTTGCCGCTCAGCAAAGGTTGTCGATAGATAAGTACTGGGTCTTTTACCAACAAGGAACTGAGGAGCAATATCCCGCTTCAGTGCCAGGAACCATACACACCGATTTGTTAACTAATCAGCTAATTCCCGACCCCTTTGAAAATGATAATGAAAATAAACTATATTGGATAGACTCTCTTAACTGGGTGTATGAAACCACATTTGATATTAACCGGTCTTATGTGAAAGCCAACTTGGTCTTTGAAGGCTTGGATACTTATGCCGATGTTTTTCTTGATGAGCAACTATTGTTTTCTAATAACAATATGTTTGTTACACAATCAATTGCATTAGATAATATATCGCTCGGACCACATCGACTGAAAATAATATTTTATTCGGCATTAAAAGAAATTGCAAAATATAATTCGGCCGATTATTATATTTTACAGGAAGAACCCAGAGCTTTCGCGCGCAAAGCGCAATATCACTTCGGCTGGGACTGGGGGCCGCGTTTTGTAACTATGGGCATTTGGAAACCGGTGTATTTGGAATTGTTTGATGAAAGGCCTCAAATATGTGAAGTGTCATTGAAGCAAAAGTACGTAGATGAGAAAATGTATTCCGGCATACTAAATTTAGAATGTCGTCTTTTTATTCCTGAAGGACAGGATTGTGAAATTGTCCTTAGAGAACAGTCTTCCGGTGGAGACATCTTTTGGAAAAAGCATTTACATAAAATTAAAGGCGATATTTTGATAGCAGACTCTGTGGATTTTCCTTTCTATATCGAATGGTATCCGAATGGATTAGGAGATCCTTTTTTGCATAATTTTGTATTGGAATTGTATGTCGGCAATCAATTGGTAGATGCTCGGGAAAAACGTGTGGGATTTAAAAACATTCGTTTGCATCGGACAAAAGATGAGAAAGGCGAACAGTTTTACTTTAGCGTCAATGGACATAATGTGTTTGCCAAGGGTGCAAACTGGATACCTGCCGAAAGCTTCCTGCCTCGCCTAACCAAAGCCGATTATCATTCCTTGATAGCGCAAGCTGCGAAAAGTAACTTCAACATGTTGCGTGTGTGGGGCGGCGGAATTTATGAAGACGAAGCCTTCTATGAGGCCTGTGATGAAATGGGTATTATGGTATGGCAGGATTTTTCCTTTGCCTGCGCCATGTATCCTGCAACACCCGATTTTTTGAAAAGTGTTGAAATGGAAGCGACCGAACAAATCCGGCGTATTTCGCAACACGCTTGTTTGGCTTTGTGGTGCGGCAATAATGAGAACGAAGAAGGGTGGCACAATTGGGGTTGGAAGCAGCAATTCGGCGCCGACACGACAAAGGTTTGGGATAATTATACTCGATTGTTCCATCGTTTGTTGCCCGGCTTGATACAACAATATGACCCCGGCCGCGATTATCATGTCTCCTCCCCTGTATTCGGTTGGGGCAAGAAAGAAAGCATGCTTGTGGGCGATAGTCATTATTGGGGCGTGTGGTGGGGAATGGAGCCTTTTGCTATGTACAAACAGAAAGTACCACGTTTTATGAGTGAATATGGGTTCCAAGGCTTCCCTTCTTTATCTACACTCTATAATTTTATGCCCGATGAGCAAGACCGTTATCTAAGTTCTGACGCCATGAAAATGCATCAGAAACATCCGCGTGGTTACGAAACCATTCAAACCTTTATGGAACGAGAGTACAAGATTCCGGATAATTTGGAAGATTATGCTTACACCTCACAACTATTGCAAGCTTACGGCATGAACACAGCTATAGAGGCCCATCGGAGAGCAAAACCCTACTGTATGGGGACTTTGTATTGGCAATTCAACGATTGCTGGCCGGTAGTATCATGGTCGGGCATTGATTATTATAAAGAATGGAAAGCCCTGCAATATTTTGTTAGAAAAGCTTATGCCCAACACCTGCTAAGCTTTGATACAGTTGAAGATAAAACTTGTCTATGGGCGATAACCGATTCTATTGCAGATGTTTACGGGAAGTTAGAAATAGTGTTTTCTACTTTTGCAGGAAAAGAAATATACCGGAAAGACAGTTTGCTTACTATCCCCGCCAATAGCGCGCAAAAAATCTGGGAATGCCGTACTGCCGATTTTATCAAAGGCGAAGATAGTTTAACCACATTCTGTCATGCCCGCTTCCTGATAGGCGACCGCCAAGCGGCAGAGTCCATAAACTATTATTCATCACCTAAAAATACCCCTTATCCTGCCGCCAATCTAACTGTGTCGTTGCAAAACAATGGTGAAATTATACTGCAAGCCGACCAATTAGTGAAAAATATTTGTATTTTATATGAGGGAAAACAATCACCCTTCTCCGATAATTTCTTCGATATGCTGCCCGGACAGCCTTATACCGTCAAATTATTGAAAGACAAGCTAATTGCACCTGACCTTCTTCAACTTAAATCGCTCAACACTTCTCTAAATGTTCAATTCATAATTCATCAATCATAACTCATAAATAATACATCATCATGAGCACAGGATTATATTCAACAACTGCAAAAGACTTTGACCAGACATTAGATTTGACGAAGATTAAACCATACGGCGACACGCTGAACGACGGCAAAGTACAGCTGAGTTTTACCTTGCCGGTAGCATGCAGCGACGAGGCTATTGAAGCCGCCAAGCAATTAATGTATAAAATGGGGTTCGATAATCCGCAGGTAGTGTTTTACAAAGAACTGACCGCCGGTTATACCTTCTTTAATTGCTATGGAAATGTTTCCCACACTGTCGATTTCACACAAATTAAGGTACAAAAGGTAGAAAGCGCTACATGGTCAATGAACGATACTGATGAGTTTATCAAAAAACATATTGGGCGAAAAATTGTGGTAGTAGGCGCCAGCACCGGCTCCGATGCGCACACAGTAGGCATCGACGCCATCATGAATATGAAAGGCTATGCCGGACGTTATGGCTTGGAACGTTACGAAATGATAACCGCCATAAACATGGGAAGTCAGGTGCCTAATGAGGATTTTATTAAAAAAGCTATAGAAGTCAATGCCGACGCCATCTTAGTCTCGCAAACGGTTACGCAGAAAGATGTACACGTGAAGAATATGACCGAGTTGATAGAAATGTTAGATGCCGAAGGCTTACGCAGTAAAATGATTGTAGTATGCGGCGGCCCGCGCATTTCTCATGAATTAGCCAAAGAGCTGGGCTTCGACGCAGGCTTTGGCATGAACACCTATGCCGATGATGTGGCCTCGTTTATTGCGCAGGAAGTAGATAGAAGAACGAAATATAAATAAATTTTTTACTATGGATAAAAATCAAATCAGAGAAGTAATTGCCAAACGTGCAGCCCGTGAGTTGCACGACGGCGACGTGGTAAATCTGGGAATAGGATTGCCCACCCTTGTTACCAACTATGTGCCTCAAAATGTACAGGTGATTCTACAATCGGAAAATGGCCTGATTGGCATGGGACCCACACCGGAGGTCGGCAAAGAAAATCCGGAACTGACCAATGCAGGCGGCGGCTATATTACAGCCATGTCCGGCGCTTCTTCTTTCGACTCGGCTACTTCCTTCGGGGTTATTCGTGGAGGGCATGTGAATGTGTCTATTCTTGGCGCTTTACAAGTCGATGAGCAGGGGGATTTGGCCAACTGGATGATTCCGGGAAAGAAAACTCCGGGCATGGGTGGCGCTATGGACCTGTTGGTAGGCGCGCGTTTAGTGATTCTGGCTATGGAACATACCGCCGGTGAAACCAAGAAAATACTAAAAAAATGCACCCTTCCACTGACAGCATCGGGACAGGTAAATATGATTATTACCGAAATGGGGGTCATGGAAATTACGCCGGAAGGTATTGTGTTGAAAGAAATTCACCCGGAATTTACGGTAGAGCAGGTGCAGGCCGCTACTGAAGCGGAGCTTATTGTTAGTAAGGAATTGAAACAAATGGAAATGTAACGTGTAACATGTCTCTAAAAACAAATACATTATGAAAAAAGTTTACATCGTAGCCGCCAAGCGTACCGCTATCGGCAAATTTTTAGGAACCTTAGCGTCCTTATCACCGGCTGACTTAGCCGTTCCTGTGATTAAAAATATTTTAGAAGAAACAAAAATCGACCCTGCTGAATTAGATGAAGTTATTGTAGGTAATATTCTGATGGCCGGACATAAGCAGGGCATAGCCCGTCAAGCCGCCGTAAAAGCAGGCATTCCGCACAGCGTTCCGGCTTACGGATTGAATATGATTTGCGGCAGCGGCATGAAAAGTATCATCAATGCCTGTCAAAGTATCAGGGTTGGAGATGCGCATTTAATCTTGGCCGGCGGAACGGAAAGCATGTCTAACTCAAGTTTTGTGATTTCCGGCAGCACCATGCGCAACGGACAGAAAATGGGTGATTTTAAGGCGCTTGACCACATGGTATGCGACGGATTGACCGATGCTTTTGCCGATTACCACATGGGGGTTACGGCCGAAAATATTGCAGAAAAATATGCTATTTCTCGCGAGGCGCAAGATGCGTTCAGTTACCAATCGCAGCAAAAAGCTATTGTCGCCATTGATGCAGGCAAATTTAAAGACGAAATTGTGCCGGTGGACATTGTTACCAAAAAAGAAACCCTGCGCTTCGATACCGACGAATATCCTAATCGTGCGACTTCTCTTGAAAAATTAGCACAGTTGAGACCTGCATTCAAAAAAGATGGGACAGTTACTGCCGGTAATGCTTCGGGTTTGAACGATGGCGCTTCGTTTGTTTTGCTGGCCTCTGAAGAAGCCGTAAACAAATATAAAGTGACGCCTTTGGTTGAGATTATTGCTTCCGGGCAAGGCGGTGTTGACCCTGCCATTATGGGTATGGGGCCTGTCCCCGCTATTGCTGCAGCCTTGCAAAAAGCGCAACTGAAATTATCGGATATGCAGTTGATAGAATTGAACGAGGCCTTCGCCGCGCAATCTCTTGGCGTGGCGCAGCAACTTTGCGCCGACCATGGAGTAAGCAGCGAATGGCTGCAAAAAATCGCCAATGTGAATGGCGGAGCCATTGCTTTGGGGCACCCTATTGGCGCTTCAGGGAATCGCATTGTGGTAACCCTTATTCATGAAATGCTACGTCGTGAGGTGTTACTCGGCTTAGCTTCGCTGTGTATCGGCGGAGGAATGGGAACGGCGGTAATTGTTAAACAAGTTTAAAGTTCAAATTAATCATTAACTTATTAAAAACATGAAAAAATTAATTCTATTATTCACGCTGCTTGTTTCAGTATGTAACGCTTGTACGCAGACGGCAGCACAGAAATCGGGTACGCTGTTATGGAAAATATCCGGAAACGATTTACCTAAACCCTCCTATTTGCTGGGAACTTTACATTTGAAATCCGGCGAATATTTAGACAGCATTCCGGGAGCGAGAGCGGCTTTGCAATCCTGTGAACAAGTCGTTGGCGAAATAAACATGCCGGATATGGCCGCAGTGCAAATGCAGGCGCAGCAGGCCATGATGATGACACCCGATACCACCTACCGAATGCTCTATTCCGATGAAGATTACCAATTTGTAAGCGAAAAAATAGCTTCGTTCCTTGGCGTCGGATTAGACCAAATGGGGATGTTGAAACCGGCAGCTATTAATCAAACAGTAGTTCTCTTTGCTTACGCCAAATATTTTCCCGGATTCAATCCGGCAAATGCTTTGGACCTTTATATTCAGGCGGAAGCGCTGGAAGAACAAAAACCTGTTTTAGGCTTGGAAACAAGCGATCATCAGCTTTACGTTCTTTTTGGTATGTCAAGTTTGCAACAGCAGGCAGACGATTTGCTATGCGCTATGAAAAATATAGAGAAATTACTTGATTTTGCCCCTGAGCTGATTAACGATTATAATCAAGGCGATTTAGATAAACTATATCAAAGTTTAGAAAAAAGTAATAAAATTTGTCCCTCAACTGCTGCAGAAATGGATGCGTTGAACAAAGACCGAAATACGGCTTGGATGCAAAAACTACCGGAAATCATGAAAGAAAAATCATCTTTCATTGCTGTTGGCGCCCTGCATTTGGCAGGAGAAGAAGGTTTGCTGAATCTGTTGAAAGAAGCGGGATATACGGTAGAGCCGGCGGGGCTGTAGCAAGTTAGAAAAATTACAGAGTTAGGTTAATCCATAGTAAAAAATATTTTTTCAAACGCTCTTTCACCTCCTCAATATCCACCTGCTTGCCGAACTCTTGCTGCATGGAGGTAACGCCCTTATCGACAAAACCGCAGGGGTTGATGTGGCGGTAGTAGCTGAGGTCTGTGTTTACGTTGAGGGCAAAGCCGTGCGTGGTAACAAAGCGGGAGGCGCGCACCCCAATAGCACAGATCTTCCGGGCTTGCGCCGTGTCGGCAGCCACCCAAACGCCCGTAGCGCCTTGCAGCCTTCCGGCGGTAATCGCCCAATCTTTAAGGGTATGTATGATTATTTCTTCCAAGTTGAAAATATATTGTTTGAGGCCAAGGCGCAAGCGTTCCAAATCAAGTATGGGATAGCCAACGATTTGTCCTGGACCATGGTAAGTAATATCGCCACCGCGGTCAACGTGATAGTAGGTCGCATTAATGTCGGATAGGAAACGCTCGTTAACCAAGAGGTTGTTGATTTTCCCGTGGCGTCCCAAGGTGTAAACGTGCGGATGTTCGCAAAGAATAACTTGCTGAGCTGTGGCCTTAGGTCTTTGCTTCTCGGCTAGCACCTGTTCGGCTATGGCGCGTTGCCTGTCCCACGCTTCTTTATAATCTATTAGTCCCCAATCGGTAAACGTCATGCCTTGTTTATTTTTGATGATAAAAAAGATTTTTCGGCCATATAGGAAGAACGCACCAATGGGCCGCTTTCAATATGGTCGAAGCCTAATTTCTTACCTTCGTTTTTATATATTTCAAATTGGTCGGGGTGTACATATTCCTGTACGGGAAGATGTGCAGATGTTGGTTGGAGGTATTGCCCTATGGTAAACAGACGAACGCTTGCAATGCGGGCATCCTGCATGGTTTGCAGAACCTCATCGCTTGTTTCGCCTAAGCCGACCATGATACCTGTTTTGGAGATAATCCCTTTGGTGGCCACGTATTTTAACACTTCAAGGCTAAGCTGGTATTTAGCCCGCGAGCGTATGTGAGGGGTAAGCCTTTCTACAGTTTCCAAATTATGTCCTATAATAATGGGCTGTGCGGCTATTACCATATCTAATAATTCGGGCTGTGCGTCAAAATCGGGAATCAGCGCTTCGATAATGCAGCTGGGATTTGTTGCACGTATTGCCTCTATAGTATCTGCCCAATGGCCCGCTCCCTTGTCGGGCAAATCGTCTCGGTCAACGGAGGTAATGACACTATGTTTGAGTTGCATTAAGCGAATGCTTTCCGCTATTTTGTCCGGCTCTGCCGGGTTTGGCGGCAGCGGCTTTCCGGTAGCGGTGGCGCAGAATTTACAGGAACGGGTGCAGATGTCGCCCAAAATCATAAAGGTAGCAGCACCCATGCTCCAGCATTGGCCGATGTTCGGGCACTTACCGCTGCTGCATATAGTGTGCAGTTGATGCTTTTCTACAATATTGCGGATAAAAGGGGATTGTGCAGTGTTGGCTAACTTTATTTTTAACCAGTGAGGTTTTCGTTCCATCGGATTTGGTATATGTTTTTTGTTGCAGAGGTGGTTTTGTAACGATCGTCAATGCGTTGTCCCACGAGCCATACAATATCTTTCCCTGAAAGTAAGACTAACTGTTTTTCCTTATGGTGCAGCGGTATTTTCTTGTCGATAAAAAAATCGCTGACCTTCTTTTTCCCTTTCATACCCAGCGGAACAAAAGTGTCCCCTTTTTTCCAAAGCCTTGTAATAAGCGGTAGTTGTAATTTATCGGCATCTAACCATGCGGTATTTTTATCTTGCGGAATGGACATTGCGGGAAGGTAGGGAAATTGGTCGAAAGATAATGCTGTAGAGACACAATGCATTGTAGCTCTACAATGTTCTATAACAATCAATTTATCTCTGTCTTTTATCAATTTATGACTGGCGCTGTGGAAACGTTTTCCCGCTTGTCCTTCCAAGGCTATTACTATATCATCAACCTGCCTACTGTTAAATCCGTATTCCTGTAACCATTCGTGGAGAAAGAGGCCCGGTGTTCCGCTTGCTGCTAAGGTTGGAATATCAATATACAGTTCATTGTTAATAAAATCACAGCATTTTTCAAACTCTTCCCGAGCGATCTTACTAATCAATGATTGTGCTTGCGAGAAATAGCGACTGTTATGCAATAATGTTTCAATCAGCGAGGGATTGAGGCTTTCTAATTTGGGAATGATGTGATGCCGAATGTAGTTTCGTGCATAATCATCGGAGGCATTGCTGCTGTCTTCCCTGAATGAAATATCGTTTTCCTTGGCGTATTTTTGCACTTCGAGACGCTGGGCAAACAATAAGGGACGTATAATATTTCCGTTAGCGGGAGCCATACTGCACAGCCCTTTCAATCCGGTGCCGCGGGTGAAGTTCAGCAGCAGGGTTTCGGTCAAATCGTTGGCATGGTGGGCTACGGCGATTTTGGTGTAGCCGTGTTGCTCGACAAGGCTGCTAAACCAATTGTAGCGCAGCTCTCTTGCTGCCATTTGGGTTGATAATTTATGTTGAACGGCGTATTCATTAGTGTCAAAGCAGATAGTATGAAAAGGAATGTTGTGTTGTGCTGCCCATTCTTGTACAAAGGCTTGGTCTTCATCGCTTTCTTTTCCTCGGAGTGAAAAATTGCAATGAGCTATGCCGAAAATTTGTCCGCTGCGTAAAAAGAGGCGGGCTAAAACCATAGAGTCCATACCGCCGCTGACAGCCAGCAGGATATTATCATGTGGGCTGAACAGTCCTTGCTTTTGGTTATATTGGAGAAATTTCCGGTACATGGCCTTCACCATTGATAGAGGTAATAAAGCGTAAAGTTACAAAAAATAAAAAAAGCCGGAAATTTTCCGGCTTTTTTACAGGACATAAAGTGCTTATTCTTCAACTTTTTCTTGTTCAGCCTTTTCGCAGCCTTCAGCTTTTTTATCGCACTTTTTTTCACAACCTTCACCTTCTTTGTCAGCACATTTTTTCTCGCATCCTTCTTTTTCACCATCTTTGCAGCATCCTTCTTTCTTACCATCTTTGCAGCAACCATCTTTAGGAGTGATTTCGGCAGCAGCGATAGAGTAGATAGGGAATTCGCCAACTTCTAATTTTGCTTTCCAATCAGCAAGTTTTTGCTGGCATACTTCTTTTCCTTCAGGGCATTCCATTTCTTCAATTTGTGCTTCAAAATCGGCCACAAATTCTTCGGTAACGGTAAATGCGTTAACTACGCCTTTTATTGTAAATTCCTTTCCAATAGCGCCTTTGCAAACTTTCTGTTCGGCAGGAGGTGCAACCATTATTTGTTGGTCGCCGGTTCCAATAATGAAATTACCGGTAGAGAAGCAAATACCTTCAATAACAGCATCAATAGTAATTTCCTGATCAACTAAAGCGATAGGGTCTTCAAAGAATTTTGCCACGTTAAGCGAAGTGGAAGCAGGTTGTTGGTTACAGCAGGCAACGGCCAAAACTGCAACAGCGATGAATGTGAATAATTTTTTCATGTTTTTTATTTTTTTAGTTAGTTATTAATATTCTTCTTCGTTAAAGAAAAAATCTTCTTTACTGGGATAGTCCGGCCAAATATCTTCTATACTGTCATAAATTTCTCCATCTTCTTCCAATTCTTCCAGATTTTCAATCACTTCCAAAGGTGCACCGGAACGGGTAGCATAATCAATAAGCTCATCTTTAGTCGCCGGCCAGGGAGCGTCCTCTAATTTAGAGGCAAGTTCGAGTGTCCAATACATAGCTTAAACTTTTGGTCTTCAATAATTTCAATGCGTCTTTACTTGTTGTAACAAAACGCGAATATAGACATCTTTTTTAAAAATACCAAATAATTGGGTAATTTTTTTTAATGTAACTTGCCAATATATTGATTAATAATGCATTAAATTGAGCACAAAAGCGTGGCATACTACGTCTCTACGCTGGTTCACCCATATTACATTTCTAATTTCCTTGCCAACACAAACAAATAATCGGAAAGGCGGTTGAGGTAGGGTATGATGTTTTCGGCGATGGCAAATTGATCGCCTGCCGCAATGGCCATTCGTTCGGTGCGACGGCATACGGTACGAGACACGTGGCATTGGGCAGCAACATCCGGAGGCGAAGGTATCACAAAAGAACGAAGTGGCGGCAAGTCTTTGTTCATAACATCTATACTATTTTCAAGCTGCTGAATATCGGATAGCTGTATTTTAGGTAAAACTTTGGTAGTTTTCTCATCTGCTGCTAAAAGCGCCGAAATATTCATCAGGCATTGCTGTATCTGTAGTATTTCTTCATTTTGTGCATGATTATTATTCCAGGCCCGAAGCAACCCAAGATGACTGATTAGCTCATCTACCGTTCCGTAGGCCTCTACACGAGGGTCGGTCTTGCTCACCCATGCGCCGCCCATCAATGAGGTAGCGCCCTTATCGCCGGTTTTGGTGTATATCTTCATTTATCCTCTGACAGGATTGGGATTTTCTTTATCGCTTTCAATAATACCATCGCGCAGGCGGATAATGCGCCGCGCATGTAAGGCTATTTCTTCTTCGTGGGTTACTACAATAATGGTGTTCCCTTTCTTGTAGATTTCTTCGAAGAGGTTCATAATATCAATAGAGGTCTTGCTGTCGAGGTTTCCGGTGGGTTCGTCGGCTAAAATAATGGAGGGGTTATTTACCAAGGCCCGCGCCACAGCTACCCTTTGCCGCTGACCGCCGGAAAGTTCGTTGGGCTTATGGTCTTTACGATTCAATAAGTCCACACTAACTAAGGCTGTTTCAGCTCTTTTCATGCGCTCATGTTTCGGCATACCCGCGTAAATCAAGGGCAGAGCCACATTATCCATGGCTGTGTAGCGGGGCAATAAGTTGAACGATTGGAAGACAAAACCGATTTCTTTGTTCCTGACTTCCGCTAAGTCATTATCTTCCATCTGGCTAACGTCGGTGCCGTTGAGTACATAATTACCCGAAGTAGGAGAGTCAAGGCAGCCTATGATGTTCATCAGGGTGGACTTTCCGGAACCCGATGGACCCATAATTGCCACATATTCGTTACGTTGAATAGTTAACGACACCCCATTTAAGGCGCGTACTTCCTGTGTCCCTACCTGATAAATCTTCTTCAGGTCTTCAATGCTGATGAGCGTATTATTCATATCAATTAATATCAAACCACAAATATAAGGATTTTTTATAATTGAGCAATGCAAACCAGCAGTATCACATTAATAAGATAGTCTTAATTTGTTACAAAGATACGACCATCGCTACCCCTGTACGCCCGATAGCGCTGCAAACGAAAAGATTGGTTTTGGGCATAACCACCATTAAATAAATTATATACAGTATGACACTGAGGGCAGGTAGCTGTAAACTCGCCTTTGATTACATTTATAGACTTAGCGTCTTTTGTAATATCTCGCGTACAGGTAGCATCATAAACCGCATATTCCTCATTACCAATACCTAAAGAAACAATAATCAGGCCATTCCTATTATATCCCTCAGTGCCCAGTTTCACCTTTTCCGGTAAACCGGCCATTATCTCCATAGGAGTTATATAACAATTTACATACATATAAGGCAAGGGATTCTGCTCTTCTTCAGCACAAGTTGTTAATAAACAAAGTATTAATAAAGAATAGAATAAAAAACTCCTTTTCATGCTGCAAAGATAATAAAAATTATACGCATAAGCGTTTACGCAGTGCATAAATATAGAAAATAAATAAGGAGTCAAAGCATATTATTGTTGTGTTTGCAGCAATAGATTCTCATTCGCAATTATATGGATAAAGACCACCACCTTGCTTGCAAAGGCCGCCTTAACCCTACCTAATCCCAAACAGCAGTTTTATATGCCGCTCCCAAAGGTTCTCGGTAACTTGTTGTCCGACAATCTCGGCATATTTTTCAAGCGCCTTAGTGTAAACAGCTCCTAAGTTGGCTGCTATTTTAAAGGCTACGTGAATTAACTGACGGAAATTAGGATTGTAGTTCGGATTCGACGGGACGTGGCGAAGCGATTCTGCGAATTTTTGGCTATCCCAGCTATTTACTTCTTCGGGGGCAGGTATTTTTGTAAAATCAATATCAATGACGGTGGCGTAAGGAGCCGTCATTTCGCTTTGGTGTTCGTAAGTGTCGGCATAGATCTTCTTAGCCACTTCGAGACCGTCGCCGCCGGCTTCGGCTAAACCGATTACTTCTTCCAGCCAAGTAGTACCTGCGGTTTTTACATGAATACCTTTATTATGCTTCTTAATCAGTTCTCCCATAACAGGATAAATAGAAAACTTATCGCTGCCTGAATGTATGCTCAGTTTAAGGTTTTCGGGAAGGCCAAATTCTTTGACAGCAAAGTCGATGACCAACAGGTCTTCTTCAAACTCAGTGGCAAATTGTTTAATATCACCTACATAGTCCACACCTTTATTAAAACGGCCGGTAAATTTAGGAGCAATGGTTTGCGCCGGTATCTTATACTGGGCTATAGCGCTTAAAATAAAGAACATTTCAACAGGCGACTGAGCATCGTTGACCTCGTCCATGGAGACTTCGGGTACAAAATTGCCCTCGCCTTTGGCTTTTACCACATATTGATAGATGGTAGCCGCTTCTTTAATGGCAAACAAGAATTTTTTAGCAATATTCCGCACATTGTTTTCAGTGATAATAAAAGGTTTAGCTATTCCCGGAATGGATAGATTACCGATATATTTTTTATTAGCCTCAATGAACGCTTCAATTTCTTCGGTAGCTGCTTCTTTTCCAATATAATCGGCTACGTCTAAGGTAAAGAAATCGCAGGCATTCATAAAACGGTCAACATTGTTCATATTGATATGGTCGGCATCGCAGAAATACTGTCCTGTCCAGCCCAAAGCTTTGACGGCGGCATCGGCTGCAGCGCGGGTAGCTGTCGGTTCCGATCGGATAAACATGTGTTCACGGTTCGACTTGTTCCATACCGGTACAATGTCAATACCTGCATTTTTAGCCAAAATCATGGCTTTTAACTGTGCTTCAGCCTGATGCGCAAAACGGTCGCCTATGCCCCAAGAATATTTACCAATTTCCATAATATTATAATGTATGTTTTAAAAGTTAAAAATCTGATTCTAATAAGGCAAAGGTAAATAAAAAAAAGTTGAAAAATGATGTTTTTTACAGGAAAAAACGATATTAATTTACGTGTGAAATTTTATAATATTGATTTTCAATAATATAAAAGCAATATTTATTTGTGTGCGCACACAAGCCGCTTATTTTTAATTTAACTAATTTTTAATAAAAAACATATTTTTTGTAAAAAAAATGATTTGTGTGCGCACACAAATAAAAAAAATACTATCTTTGTGAAAATTTTAACCGTAATTTAACTTAAAATATTAACTAAAATAATCAAAACTTATGCGAAAATTCTTTCGAAAGGGGAACCTGAGCAGCCTGTTTTTAATGGCAGTGTTATGCATGGTTTCCTGGAGTGCTTCGGCACAAACACAAACCGTTAAGGGGGTCATTACCGACAACAGGAATGAGCCGCTTATCGGGGCCAGCGTAGTAATAAAAGGTACGCGAACCTCTGCTACTACCGATATTGATGGCAATTACTCCATCAATGTGCCGGACGGCGCTACTTTAGTAGTATCGTATATCGGTATGCTCGCCAAAGAAGTTCCTGTTGTTGGAACTGAAATAAATGTTGCGTTGGAAGATGATGCCTTTCAGCTGAACGAGGTGGTAATGATTGGTTACGCTTCTGTGAAAAAGCGCGATTTGCTGGGCGCCGTTTCTTCTGTCGGAGCTAAAGAGATTGCAGCTATTCCTGTAGCTTCTGTTTCCAGCGCGCTGACCGGTAAGATGGCCGGTGTACAGGTAGTTACTACTGAAGGTTCGCCCGATGCTGAAGTGAAAATCCGTGTGCGCGGTGGCGGATCCATTACGCAAAGCAATGAACCCTTGTATATTGTCGATGGCTTTCCTGTAAGTTCTATCAGCGATATTACCGCCGCCGATATTGCCAGTATTGATGTGTTGAAAGATGCTTCGTCTGCAGCTATTTACGGTTCACGTGGCGCTAATGGCGTAGTCATTGTTACCACTAAGAAAGGTCAAAGAGGTAAGATTACTGTCAATTATAATGCTTACTATGGTTGGAAGAAAAATGCAAAAACATTAGGTATAATAACTCCTTATGATTATGCACTCTTTCAATATGAGCGCTCGCTTTTGGATAATGATGATAATTATTCCAGAATTTTCGGAAATTGGGAAGATATAGATATGTATAAAGGTATGGCAGGGAACGATTGGCAAGATATCATTTTTGGGAATATCGGAAGCACCTTTTATCAAAACCTCAGCATCAACGGCGGGAGCGACAAGATGCGCTATTCATTTAGCTATAGCCATATTGACGAAAACGCCATTATGAAAGGTTCGGATTTTACACGCGACAACTTGTCCTTAAATTTAACGAATAACCCGCACGAGCGTGTTCAGTTGGATTTTTCAGCGCGTTGGTCGCAGACCAAAATAAACGGCACAAATACGAATGAAGGAGGCGGTGAACGCGGCTCTACCTCAGAAACGCGCTTAAAAAATGCAATGATTTTTCCTTCTATTCCCATTACAGGCGATTTAGCAGATCCTGCTAACACCGATTCAGGTTTCGCTCTTTACAGTCCGCTGGTTTCGCTAAGCGATAACGAGCGTGCCAACCAACGAAAAAGCCTTAATATGGGTGGCGCGGCAAGTTGGGAATTTATAGATGGATTTAAACTCAAAACCGAAGTAGGTTTAGACCAGTATAATGAACGCAACCAGCGCTTTTATGGTATTACTACCTATTATGTAAGGAATAATGTGCCGGCGGCATACCAGATGAAGCCCGCAATCACATTCAGTGACCGTAACCGTCAAATAATTCGCAATACCAACACTTTAGCTGTGAGTTTTGAACAATGGCTGCCCGAAGGTCATACTTTAAATCTATTGCTGGGTCAAGAACATATCCTAACTACCAACGAAACCTTAACCTCTGAAGTGGCCGGATTTGACCAAAGCTTTACTTTTGATTTAGCTCGCCGTCTGCCCAATCAGGGAGAAGCATTGACTGTTGATAATAATTTGTCGCCCGACGATAAATTATATTCTTGGTTTGGCCGTGCGAGCTACGACTACTTGGGTAGGTACTTATTTAGCGCAACCTTCCGTGCAGATGGTTCTTCTAAATTCTCGCGAGGCAACCGTTGGGGTTATTTTCCCTCGGTGTCCGGCGCCTGGCGTATTTCAGAAGAACCATTTATGGAAGGCACAAAGAGCTGGCTTACCGACCTGAAACTCCGCGCCAGCTACGGTACTGCAGGAAATAATAGTATTCCTGCCGGACAAATGACACAAAGCTATGAGTCAAGAAATACCGAGTGGATTAACGGATATGGCTACTACTGGGCGCCGAGCTCCAGAATGGCTAATCCCGATCTGAAATGGGAAACTACCACTACCCGCAATATTGGTTTAGATTGGACCCTTTTGAAAGGAAAACTCAGTGGTACATTTGATATATATCTAAATACTACCAGCGATTTGCTTATTGAATTCCCTGTTGGCGGAACAGGCTACAGTACTCAATTCCGTAATATGGGCGAAACGCAAAATAAGGGTTTGGAATTATCTTTAAACTGGATAGCTATTGATAAGGAAAATTTTAGTTTAGCTTTTGGCGCCAATATTGGATTTAATAAAAATAATATTAATTCACTGGGGCAAATGGGAGACTTTATGGCCGGAACGATGTGGGCCAGCACAGAAATTAATAACGACTTTTTGGTTGCATTGGGTAACCCGATTGGGCAAATGATAGGCTATCGCAGCGATGGACGCTATGAAGTCAGCGATTTTGATTACAACCCTGCAACAGGACGCTATACTTTAAAGCCGGGTGTAGTGGATTCCAGTCCTGTTATCGGAACTTTGCGTCCGGGGTCTATGAAACTCAAAGACCTAAATGGAGATGGAATAGTAACAGAAGATTACTTAGACCGTGAAGTGATAGGAAATGCTAATCCTGTGCATACAGGAGGCTTCAATATTAATGCAAATATCTATGGCTTCGATCTGAGCGCAAACTTCAACTGGACTTATGGGAATAATATTTACAATGCTAATAAAATTGAATATACCTCTACCAGTAAATACCATTCGCGGAATATGATTGACATTATGGCAGACGGAAACCGTTGGACAAACTTGGACAGAACTACGGGACAACTTATTTCCGACCCGGCAGCCTTGGCCGCTGCCAATGCCAATACTTCCATGTGGTCTCCTTACATGAGAAAATATGTATTCTCGGATTGGGCGGTAGAAGACGGCTCTTTCCTGCGTTTGAGCACGCTTACTTTAGGTTATACGATTCCGAAAAACTTGACGGATAAAGTATATATCTCAAACTTGCGCGTGTATGTAACTGCCTATAATGTATTTTGTTTAACCAACTATACCGGCTTCGACCCTGAGGTGGATACGCGCCGTAGAGTGCCTTACACTCCGGGCGTAGATTATGCTGCCTACCCGCGTAGTCGCCAATTGGTGTTTGGTGTTAATTTAACCTTCTAATTGTAAAATAAATAGAGATATGAAAAATACTATTAAAATATTGATGCTTGCATTGTTCTCAGTGCTGTGTGTTTCTTGTGAAAAGATGCTGGACGCCCCCACAAAATCGTCAATGGACGAATCAATGATCTTTTCTACACCGGCCTATGCCAAAAATGCAATTGCAGGTATTCTGCAATCATTTGCAGAGACGAACTCCTACCGCGGACGCTATTTGCCCTGGTATGGTATTAACACCGATGTAGAAGTTAGAAACGGTTTAAGCGGCTCTGCTGCTCCTAATGACGGAGCGCGTCTGTCTAATTACAATACGAATGTTTCTAACGACCAAATGAATACCGTTGATGGTAATGGCGCTCCCAATAATGCCTATTCTATGTTTTATCAAGGTATTGAACGCGCTAATCTGGCTATTCGCGGACTGCGTACCTATGCCGACCTGAACAATTGGGAATTGGCGCAAATACTTGGCGAGGTATTGACCTTGAGGGCAGTGGTTTATCTTGATTTGCTGAAAGGTTGGGGCAATGTGCCGGCGCGTTTTGCACCGGTTGACTCAGAAACTGTGTACCTGCCGCGCGTTGACCGTGATGAGGTGTGGAAACAACTATTAGCCGACCTTGAAGAAGCTGCTACCTTAGTAGGCTGGCCTAATGAAAACAGTTATACTACTTCTATTGAGCATGTAAATAAATGTTTTGTGAAAGCTTTGCGCGCTCGCATAGCGCTCATGGCAGGCGGATACGCCATGCATGTAGGCGAAACGACCATGCGACTGAGCAATGACCCCGACTTGTCGCCCGACAAGATGTATGCCATTGCCAAAGAGGAATGCTTAGATGTGATTAATAGCGGATATGCCCGACTGCAGCCGCAGGGTGCTTGGGCAAACAGTTTTGAAGCAGCATTCAGGGCTGTTCATGCTGAAACTTATGTCGCAGGGAATGAAAACCTTTGGGAACTCCCGTTTGCCGATGGACGCGGTCGCGTAATTTTCGATCTTGGTGTAAAGCATACTACTATCGATAAATATACCGGACAGAATAGAGGCGGCAGCAATGGCCCCAACCCGATTATGTTCTACAAATACAGACCGGAAGATGTTCGCCGCGATGTAACTTGTATCCCTTATGAGTGGACGAATGGAATACAAGTACCGGTCAATCTCAACCAATGGTACTATGGCAAATACCGCTATGAGTGGCTACCTTTGCCCGCTCGCTATGTTACTTCTGCCAATGATGATGGTTTAAATTATCTCTATATGCGTTATGCCGATGTTTTGTTGATGGCTGCCGAGGCTATTAACGAACTTGACGGACCGGGAGCAGCAGCATCTTACCTCAAGCAAATCAAAGACCGCGCCTATCCGAACAACCCCTCAATTGTTACGACTGAAATGTCGGTAGCTACGGCAAGCAAAACTGCTTTTTTCAACGCCATAGTAGATGAACGCGCAAAAGAATTTTGTGGTGAAATGGTGCGCAAAGCGGACTTGATACGCTGGAATTTGTTGACTGCAAAAATGGAAGAAAATCGTGCAGATCTTCAAAATCTACACAATCGTGTAGCTCCTTACAATAACGTAAATACTATGGTGTATTACCAAACGGCGCCTGACGGTGAGAGCCTTATTTTCTATGGATTGGAGCCCGGCGAAATAGGAACGCCGCCCGCAGGCTATGCAGAAAAAGAGTGGAGACTCACAAGCGAAAGCGATATGTATAAATATTGGGAGCGTTTGTATGTACGCGACCCGAGCACACAACCCTATTGGCCAATCTGGCAGAATGTTTTGGACGGCTCTAACGGTGTAATAGTTAATGACCCTATATTTCAATAATCCGTAAAATATACAAATATGAAAATAATCAAAATAGCAATATGCTTCATGGCTTTGATGGCACTGTTTAATGCCTGTGAAAAACCAATGGAGGAAATCACAAATTATGACTATGCGCGCGCTTTTTCGCCGATTAATTTAAAGCAGACCCCCTCAACCTTTGATGTAACAACCTTAGAGTGGCAAATGGTTGACGGCGCCCGCGAGTATGTGGTGGAACTCAGCAGAGGTGATGAGTTGTTGTTCAACAACATTATAGCTACCTACGAAACCGAAGCTACAAGATTGGTGTTGACCGATCTTTGGGGCGAAACACAGTACAGCGTCCGCGTAAAATCTAAGGCTTTTAATGAAGGCCAACAAGACTCTCAATGGACAAGTTTAGCATTTAAAACAAATGCCGAACAAATTTTCTTACCTCTGCGTAACGTTGATATTAAAGGAACGAGCATATTGGTGCGTTGGGTGTTGCCCAACGGAAATATTACGAAGTTGAACGTAAGCGGAGGCAGTGTAGATATAGGCGATGTAGTGCTTACCCCTGCTGATTTAGCGGCCGGTGCGAAGTCCCTGACAGGTTTAGAGCCGAACAGAAATTATATTGTTGGCATTTATGATGGCGAACAAAGACGTGGCTTGGTAACGCCCACTACCAAGTGGAAACCGACAGGAGGTGAAGGAGATGTTGTGCAGGTTGCGTCAGGAGCCGATTTAATCGCTGTTACCTCAGATGCAGGTAACATAGGTAAAATTATTTACCTGCCCGATGGTTACACCTTCGATGTTTCGACAAGCGATGGTATTCTTATTGCAGGCAATATGACGATTTACGGCGATCCCGACGCCTTGGTTAAACCGATGATTACAACTTCGAGCACCGGTGGCGGCGCAAAATTATTCCGATGGCCGGGCGCATGCAGCATTGATACGCTTAAGTTTGTTAACCTCGCCTTTGCCGCTACAGGTGCAGGAAACCAATCAAGCGTTATTCACCCGGGTACAGCTGTCGGCGTTGACGACATCGTTATGCTGAAAGGGCTTGTATTTGAAAATTGCGAGGCCTATGATTTCGGAAGATGTTTTATCCGTATTCAAAATATTGCGGGAAGCAGTCCTATCGACGTGTTATCGCTCAATAATTGTTTTGCTAGAAATATCGGCACTTATGGAGGCGATAATGGAGCTTATGCCTTTGTTACGCTTAATATAGCCACCGGCGGTATTGATAAAGTTACAGTAACAAACAGTACTTTCCAAAAACAATACCACAGTTTTGTGAATGCGCCCTTAACAACCGATAATAGGCCTTGCAAAAATGTATTGATCGAGAATTGTACTTTCAATGACGTGATGACAGGTCCAACCGCTACAACAGCGCGTTATTTCATTGACGGCAACAATAATTCCCAAATAGACATAATCATCAGAAACGTTATTTTCGGACAATCAGGTCCGTCCAGTGCAGGCTACAGGTATGGCGATGGTAGTGCGATTACGGTAACAAATTCTTACAAAACAACCGATTTTACTACAACACCGACTACGGCCGATCTGCCGAGTTTAATTGCTTACCCCGGATCTTCTACGGCGCTCTTTATGAATCCTGCCGTCGGCGATTTTTCTATCAGAGACGCCAATTTTGCAGGTATAGCTACTGTCGGCGACCCGAATTGGAGATAATTATTTTGTAAAATATTTAAAAAAAATACAATGAAAGCAACAACAAAATATAAATGGTTCTTTGTGCTGGCAGTAATCTGTGGCCTCACGCTGAGTATTGCGTGTAATGATGAGGAAGAAATTCACGAACCGCAAGTTCCGGGAGTTGACGTTCCATTTGCAGCACCTGCTACCCTGTCGGCTTCATCTGTTGGTCAACAGAACGCCTCTTTCAGCTGGTTAGCTGTGGAGGGCGCCTCTTCCTACCGCTTTGAATGGAGCCTGAAAGAAGATTTTACGGTACGCCAAGCCGATGTGGTTACTACAACTTCTTATGCCTTGTCGGGCATAGAAGCCTCGGCTACTTATTACACACGGGTACAGGCAGTAGCGGTAAAACAACTGTATGACTCGCCTTTCTCGCCTACCTGTGTAATAAATACAAGCGATCTGCCTGCATTGGATATGACGGCTTCGGATATTACGCCTGTCAGCATGAAACTGAACTGGGCGGACGGCGAACAGGTGAATAAATTAGTGCTTACGCCTGCTCCTGTGGAAGGCAGCGCTACGGTTACAGCCTTGAATACCGATGGCGTAATATTACTTCATTTGGCGCCCGAAACTACTTACTCGATAGCCGCCTACCTGAACGATGCCTCGCGGGGCAGTCGGTCATTTGCTACGGAAGAACTGGCAGCAGCTATACTCACTGCCTCTGACATAGGGGCTGATGAGGCAAAATTTACTTGGCTGCCTGATGATGACTATGTGAGTATCTTGAGTGTTTATGTTACGTCAGCGGGCATTAATAGTGCGATTACTTACACTGTTTCGCCTACAGGTCCCTTAGGATTTATTGCCGTCGGACTTGCTCCGGAAACTAATTATACGGCTGTCTTACAATTTATAGATGGGACTACCACCTATGACCGCGGAGCAACCACCTTTACTACTACAGCCTTAGCGCCTCCGACAATCTTAACCGCTTCCGACATCACTGCCAATAGTGTGAAAATAGCATGGACGCCTTCTCATGCCGCCTATACGGTGATGAGCATTGCTACGGAAGAAGGCGCAGCAGCTACTTATACGGTTGACGGCGTAGCCGATGCAGCAGGTAAAGTATTTAGCGATTTATATGCGGGAACTACTTATACGGCTACCTTGCAGTATGCTTATTCGGGAACGCTTTATCCTGTTGGCTCGGTAACTTTCGCTACAGCTACAGGCTCAGGCCCCAGCGATATGGAGTGGGATTTCTCCGATCCGATATTTGCGCCCGCAGGACTAAGTGCAGCCTATACTTATACTGATAATGAAACTATTAATGGTTTAACATTTATATCTCCTGCCGCCACTCCCTTATCTTCAGAGGCACATGCTCCTGCCGGTACCCCTTATACACGCCGTTTTAAATTTAACGGAACAGGCAGCACCACCAACAGAGCCTTAAAATTTGAGGTAGAAGCATCGGCCACCATTACCGTGGTTGGAATAACAGGAAGTAATGGTAATCCCAGAGATCTGATATTACATGATGGTACAACTGTGATAGGCACTCAAACATTAATAGACCCTGTGAGCACTTACACTTATACCTACACCCATACGGGAACTCTGCCTAAATCCTTGTACCTGTATTCGGGCAATAGCGGTATCAATCTTTATTACATCAAGGTTCAATATGGTGGTAGTACGCCTCCTGCGCCGGAGAATAGAGACTGGGATTTCTCGGAGTCGGCATTTGCGCCCGCAGGACTAAGTGCAGCCTATACTTATACGGATAATGAAACTATTGAAGGTTTAACATTTATATCTCCTGCCGCCACACCCTTATCTTCAGAGACGCATGCTCCTGCCGGTACCTCTTATACACGCCGTTTTAAATTTAACGGAACAGGCAGCACCACCAACAGAGCCTTAAAATTTGAGGTTGAAGCATCGGCCACCATTACCGTGGTTGGAATAACAGGAAGTAATGGTAATCCCAGAGATTTGATATTACATGACGGTACGACTGTGATAGGCACTCAAACAATAATAGACCCTGTGGACACCTACACTTATACTTACACCCATACGGGAGCAAGCCCTAAATTTTTGTACTTGTATTCGGCTAATAGCGGTATCAATATTTATCATCTAAAGGTTACCTATTAATAACTGTGAACAGGAAAGACCGGCGGCAGCGCTTATCCGCATGCTGTCGGTCTTTGATTTATTTATTGAACAATCCCTAAAGGAAAAAATTTGTAACTTTGTAAATCCATGAAAACGCTTCTCCATATCTTTTATCTGCTATTAGCTGCATTCCTCGTGGTGAGCTGCGAAGATAATAAAGAACCCGAGACCGAACCGCCTACCGCCCCTGCAATTAGTTTTGACGCTGCCACTTATACCATGCAGGCTAATACGGCAGCAACAATTACAGGGGCTATAACTTGTAATACAACAATAAGTTCGGTGAAGTTTTATCATGTAAAAGGTTCCACAGAAGAACATTTTTCTTCCGAATACCCCAATGCGACTTCTTCTACCTTTACTAAGGCGATAATTCCTACAAGCTTAACTACTGGCATGAAAGTAGAGGCGGTGAATAGCGCGGGCATGACTACTATCCAGACGGTTCCCATTACCATTGCGGGAACAACCGTAACACCTCCCGTTACGGTTACTGCCTTCCCCGGAGCTGAGGGCTTTGGCTGTATGACTACAGGCGGACGCGGTGGAACGGTTTATTATGTAACCACATTGGAGGATAATAATTCCGGAAATGCAGCTACAAATGAAGGGTCTTTGCGTTGGGCTATCGGCAGACCCGGGCCGCGTACTATCATATTTAAAGTGGCGGGTATCATAGAATTACAATCCAAACTTAATATTACCGGTGGTAGCCTTACTATTGCGGGTCAAACCGCCCCCGGCGATGGAATTTGTATTAAAAATTATACGGTAGAAAATCAGGCCGATAATGTAATTATCCGCTATATACGTTTTCGTATGGGCGATGAAAAAGCTACGGCCGATGATGCACTTTGGGGCCGTAACCGTAGAAATATTATCATTGACCATTGTTCTTTGAGTTGGTGTACCGATGAATGCGGATCATTTTACGATAACGAGAATTTTACTTTGCAATGGTGTATTCTTTCGGAAAGTTTACGTATATCCGTACACGATAAAGGCGCGCACGGCTATGGCGGCATTTGGGGCGGGCGAAAGGCCTCATTCCATCATAACCTTTTGGCGCACCACGATAGCCGTAATCCCCGCTTCTGCGGCTCGCGCTATTCGAATCGGGAAAGCGAAGAATTGGTCGATTTCCGAAATAATGTGATTTATAACTGGGGCGCCAATAGCGGTTATGCCGGCGAGGGCGGCCGCTATAACATGGTGAATAATTATTATAAACCCGCAGCAGGCTCAGCTAATAATACACGTATCTTTCAACCATATCCCGACGACGGCAGCAATGCCCAACAGGCAGGAGTGTGGGGAAAATTTTATGTTGCAGGTAATTTTATGACAAGCAGTACAGCTGTTACCAATGATAATTGGCAAGGGATACACCCTAATCCAAGTTCCAAAGACAAGGAAGAATTGAAGTCCACTGTTGAATTTGAAAAGGGTGAAATCGCTACGCAAACGGCTCATGAAGCCTACATATCGGTCTTGGCCGAGGCTGGCGCCAGCTTGAAACGCGATGCTATCGATGTTCGGGTGATTAACGAAGTGTCGAATGGTTTAGCCCCGATAAGGGCTTATTATACCTTAAATCCTACGCTTCGGCCTATCGGCGTAAGCGCTACCAGAGCGGGCATGATTGATTCACAAACCGATGTGGGAGGTTGGGATACTTATACTTTTAACCCTGCCGATGTTCCTGTCTATTCTGTTCCTGACGGAATCCCGCTCTCTTGGTTGCAAACTAATGGACTGCAAGTAGGCGACGGACCTAAATTCGCCCCTAACGGCTACACCAATCTTGAAAATTACCTCAATAGCCTTGTTGAGTAATTATATTAATTGAATAAACCTTACTTGAAATTCGTAAACAAAATGTTCGATTCCGCAAAAAATTCCAACGACTCCAAGCCTCGCATTAAAGATATTGCGAAGTTAGCCGGCGTATCCCCCGGAACAGTCGATAGAGTAATCCACGAACGAGGGCATGTAGCCGACGATAAACGGAAAAAAATAGAAGCTATTATTAAACAGCAGAACTATCAACCTAATCCGGTGGCGCGATCTCTTGCGCTTAAGAATGAACTGCGTATAGTAGCTTGTATTCCCGCCTTTGAACGTGGAGAATATTGGCATTATATTTACACCGGTATTGAAAAAGCGCGTAAGGAAATGTCGGCCTACAAGGTGATGATTGATTATATTTTCTTTAATCAGTTTGATAAAAATTCTTTTCTGAATGCTGCACAGGCTGTGCTTACCACTCAGCCCTCGGCCGTAATTTTTGCGCCGGTGTTTATTGAAGAATCAATGCAGTTTGCGCGAAAAATGGAAAGAAAAAAAATTCCCTTTGTGTTGATAGACTCTAATCTTGAAGACGTAAATAGCATTACTTATTACGGACAGCATTCCCGCAAAAGCGGTTATTTGGTAGCTAAACTTCTTTTCGACCGACTTCCCGAAAAAACAACTATTCTGTTGACCCACTCCCTGCGGCGCGGAACGCAAGGCTCCAATCAAGCCGTAAACAGAGAAAAAGGCTTTATGGCTTATGTAGAAGAACAAGGCTTGCACAAAAAGTATAATTTGGTGCGTCTTGATTTACATGCTGATAACAAAGAGGAAAGTCATCGTAATTTTCAAGCTATTATTCGGCGAAATCCGCGCATTTCAGGTGCAGTAATTTTCAGTTCGCGCGTACACCGTCTGCTGCAAATTTTTGAACAATTGGAGGTGAAAGGCGTAAGGGTAATCGGATATGACGAATTGCCGCGTAATGTTAAGGCCTTAAAAAATCAGGAAGTGGCTTATCTTATTGCCCAACGTCCCGAAATGCAAGGTTATCTTTGTGTGAAAGACTTATGTAAGGAGCTGATATTTCGGCAAAAAGTACACCGTGTAAACTACATTCCCGTCGATATTCTTACCAAAGAAAATGTGGACGAATACATACAATTTAATCAACGCCTCAATAAACAATGAATAATTAATCTAAAGTCCGTAAATATGAAAAAACGCCTTGCTTTACCCCTGCTATTTGCCATTGTCGCTTGCACGCCAAACCTCATGGAAGACGCCTTTAATCAGGCCGAAAATATTGTTAAGAATATTGAAATCCCTACCTTTCCTGAAAAGGAATACAATATTGTAGATTTCGGCGCTGTGGCCGATGAACCGCAAATATTGAATCATCAGGCTATTAATAATGCAATTACAGCTGCTCATGAAGATGGAGGGGGCGTAGTGATTGTGCCTAAAGGTACTTTCCATACAGGCCCTATTGTCTTGAAAAGTTTTGTAAACCTGCATATAGAAGAAGATGCTGTATTGAAATTTACTACCGAAGTAAGCTATTATTATCCGCCTGTGCTTACCCGTTGGGAAGGCATGGATTGCTACAACGCGCACCCTCTGATTTATGCTTATGAAGAAAAAAATATAGCTATTACGGGCAAGGGTACTATTGACGGCAGCGCATCGAATGAAAACTGGTGGTCAAAAAAAGGCTCGCCGCAATATGGCTATGAGCCCGGTATGATTAATCAGCGCATCGGCCGTGATAAACTGATGGCTTATCAACAAGCCGATGTCCCTGTTGAAGGACGGATAATGACGGAAGAAGACGGGCTTCGTCCGCAGTTAATTAATTTATACAGATGTACCAATATTTTGATTGAAGGCGTTCATATCTGCAATTCTCCTTTCTGGATTATTCACCCGCTGTTTTGCGACCAAATGGTGCTGCGTAACGTGACTATCCTGAGCCATGGACCGAACAGCGATGGCTGCGACCCCGAATCAAGTAGCAATATTTTGATTGAAAATTGTGTGTTCGATACCGGCGACGACTGTATTGCCATTAAGTCGGGACGTAATAACGATGGGCGCAGATGGAACATTCCCAGTGAAAACATTGTAGTGCGCAATTGTAAGATGAAAGACGGCCATGCCGGCGTGGCTGTGGGTAGTGAAATTTCGGGAGGCTATCGCAACCTCTATGTCGAAAACTGTGAGATGAGCAGCCCTGAGTTAGACAGAGCAATACGTATCAAAACCAGCAATTGCCGCGGCGGAATAGTAGAAAATGTGTATGTACGGAATATAACCGTGGGAGAATGTAAGGAAGCGGTCTTGAAAATCAATCTGATTTATGACCCTTCGGAACAATGTGTGCGTGAATACCCGCCCATTGTGCGTAATGTGTACTTGGAAAATGTAATCGGCCAAAAAAGCAGGTATGGCGTTTACATCACGGGTCTCGAAGACCGCGACAATGTTTATAATATCAATCTTACCAATTGTAAATTCGATGGAGTAGAAGAGGAAAATTCCATAGTCGGCGCAAAAGACGTACATTTTAAGGATTTGTATATCAATAGTAAGTTAATTAAGAATTAAAAATGAATCAAACAAGCGCTTTCCCTTCCCCTTAGGAGAGAGACTGTAAATCCGTAAATATGAAAAAATATGTTCTGATACTGATTCTTGCCTTGTGCAACATAGCTGCTACTGTGCAGCGGCCTGTCGCCATATTTTTGGCGGGTGATTCAACCATGGCGGATAAGCCTTTAGAAAAAGAGAATCGGGAGCGGGGCTGGGGAATGTATTTTGCTGCATTCTTCAATCAAGAACTCCGTGTGGAAAATCATGCAGTGAATGGCCGAAGTACTAAAAGTTTCCGAACGCTTGGCCATTGGGAAGCTATGATGGAAAGGGTGCAGCAGGGCGATTATGTGATTATCCAGTTCGGGCATAATGATGCCAAATTGGACGACACGCTTCGTTATGCCGCTGCCGATACCGACTTTCGCTATAACTTGCAGCGCTACGTGGAAGAAGTGCGCAGTAAAGGCGCCAAGCCGCTGCTATATACCTCTATCAGCCGACGTAAATTTGATGAAAATGGTCGGGTAGTCGATACGCATGGCCGCTATCTCGAAGTAACGCGCGAGCTGGCCCTACAATTGCAAGTTCCTTTGGTCGATTTGTATGATTCTACAGCCAACTGGCTACACCGCTTAGGCCCTGAGGCTTCTTTTTCTATGTTTATGAATTTGGCGCCCGATGAAAGTTTATGCGCCCCCAAAGGAAAGGAAGATAATACCCATTTGAACACCGAAAGCGCTCCTGTTGTTGCTAAAATGGCTGCCGAAGGTTTGGTGAAAGTCTGTCCCGAACTTCAGCAATACTTTCAATACCCCACTGTCATTGCGAGCGAAGCGAAGCAATCTTTGGCGCAGGCGCTGTATTATGCTCCGAAGCAATCTAAATTAGCCTTCCCCAATGCAGAGGGCTTCGGTAAGTACACTGTTGGCGGCCGAGGCGGAAGGGTCATTTATGTAACGAACCTCAATGATAGCGGTACGGGCAGTTTACGCGAGGCGGTAACTGCCAAAGGTCCAAGAACGGTGCTCTTTAAAGTCTCCGGAACCATAGCGCTGAAATCCCAACTCGACATCACGGAAAACAATATTACCATTGCCGGACAAAGCGCTCCGGGTGACGGTATCTGCATTACCGATGAAACGGTAAATATAAAGGCTGATAATGTGATTATCCGCTACATGCGTTTTCGTATGGGCGATAAAAATAAAAGAGCCGAAGATGCGGTTTCCGCTACATGGCAGAAAAATATTATTATAGACCACTGTAGTATGAGCTGGAGTGTTGATGAGTGTGCATCATTTTATAATAACGAGTCTTTCACGCTTCAGTGGTGTTTGCTTTCCGAAAGTTTATGCAATTCGGCGCATACTAAAGGCGCACATGGTTACGGTGGAATCTGGGGTGGCATGGGTGCTTCTTTCCACCACAACCTCTTAGCTCATCATAGCAGCCGTAATCCGCGTTTTAGCGGCGCGCGCTCCCACGAAGAAACGGCCGAAACCGAATGGGTCGATTTTCGCAATAACGTAATTTATAATTGGGGTTTCAATAGCTCCTACGGAGGCGAGAGCGGACGCCACAATATGGTGAATAACTACTACAAACCCGGCCCGGCTACTTCAAAACAGTCGCGCCATCGTATTCTTGATGCGTGGCAGAGTAAGGATGGCAAAGGATTTCATGATTTTGGAAAATTTTACTTGGAAGGAAATGTCATGGAAGGAAATGCTGCCGTAATTGCCGACAATTGGAAAGGCGTTGATTATAAAATTTATCAGGAAAGCATAGGAATTGACCAAACGTACGATAGCGCTTCTTCTAATTATGCCCAATTGGAAAAGATGACGAGGCTGGATAAGCCGTTGGCTGTAATATACACGGAAACGGAAGATGCGTACCGTGCTTACGAGAATGTATTGAAACATGCGGGCGCCTCCTTGGTGCGCGATGCCTTGGATAGCCGTATAGTGCAGGAAGTACGCACCGGCACTTTCACCTATGGCAGAAAAGGAATTATTGATTCGCAAACGGACACAGAGGGCTTACCTGAGTTGAAATCCCTGCCCGCTCCGCTCGACAGCGATGACGATGGCATGCCCGACGAGTGGGAAATCGCCCGCGGATTAAACCCCTCAGACCCCTCCGATGGTACTGCCTACACCTTAGACCCTGCCTATACTAATTTGGAAGTTTACCTTAATAGTTTAATCATGAACTATGAATAATAATATCTTTATACTCTGCCGTCTTCTGCTTGCTGCTTGCTGCCTTCTATCTGTGTGTGCGCACACATCTGCCCATTTTTCACTTACAGCCCCTGTAGAGGCTGCTATACCCGAAGTTCAAGAAGCAGAAAAGGGTCAACGCTCAATGGATATTGTGGTTGCCCGAGACGGTACCGGAAACTTTCGCAACATACAGGAGGCCATTAATTCGGTACGCGATTTTCGCCCCGAAGGCCGCGTACGTATCTTTGTGAAAAATGGTCTATATAAAGAAAAAATCATAGTCCCCGCCAACAAAACCAATATAAGCTTAGTAGGGGAGAGTGTAGAAAAAACCATCATCACTTGGGACGACCATGCGAAGATTGAAAGTATGGGAACTTTTAAAACCTATACCATCTTGATTCAGGGCGATGGCTTTGAGGCCGAAAATATTACCTTTGAGAACAATGCAGAGCAGTTGGGACAGGCTGTGGCAGTGCATATAGAAGCCGATAAGGTGCAGTTTCGCAATTGCCGACTCTTAGGTAATCAGGACACGCTATATACCGGCAAGGCAGGGGCGCGTCAATATTTCGCCGATTGTTACATCGAAGGGACTACCGACTTCATCTTTGGCCCCTCTACCGTTTGGTTTGAAAACTGCACTGTTCACAGTAAGAAAAATTCGTTCATAACTGCAGCTTCTACTCCCGAAGATATTGCTTATGGCTATGTCTTCAATCGTTGTACGCTCACCGCAGAGGAGGGCATTGATAAGGTTTATTTAGGACGACCATGGAGGGCTCATGCAGCTGTGGTGTTTATGTATTGCGATGTGGGCGCACACATTTTGCCTGAAGCTTGGGAAAACTGGCGAAACCCCGAAAATGAAAAAACAGCCCGTTTTTCCGAATATAGAAATACAGGACTCGGAGCCAATACCTCCGACCGTGTATCTTGGAGTCGCCAACTCTCCGACAAAGAAGCCATAGCCTACACCATAACAAAAGTGTTCGCATGTAGTGATGAGTGGCTTCCCGATATAATATGAAATTATGAGAACTTTTTTTAATAAATTGCCACTTATCAATTGCCTATTGTCAATTATCTGCTGCCTATTGGCGACCACCTCTTGGTCTCAGTCAAAGGTCTGGGTGGCCGATCAGGGTAACGGAACTTATAAAAACCCTGTGCTGCATGCCGACTACTCCGACCCTGATGTATGTCGGGTAGGTGATGATTATTACATGGTCTCATCGAGTTTTAACTGTGTTCCTGGCTTACAAATCTTGCATTCTAACGATTTGGTGAACTGGACGATTGTTGGCGCAGCCATAAACAAACTTGTTCCATTTGATGTTTTTGCCAAACCACAGCATGGTAATGGAGTATGGGCGCCTTCTATCCGTTATTATGCAGGACATTTTTATATTTATTACGGCGATCCTGATTACGGTATTTACATGACTAAGGCTGAAAAAGCCGAAGGTCCCTGGGAGCCTTTAGTGCTGGTAAAATCAGGTAAGGGACTGATAGATCCCTGCCCGCTGTGGGACGACGATGGCCGTGTGTATTTGGTGCATGCTTATGCCGGCAGCCGTGCCGGAATTAAAAGCCTGCTGGCGGTAACCTGCCTTTCAGCCGATGGTGCACAGGCAGTAGGCGATAGCCGAATTATTTACGATGGACACGAGGTTGACCCTACCGTAGAAGGGCCTAAATTCTATAAATATAATGGCTATTACTATATCTTTGCTCCTGCGGGAGGCGTTGCTACCGGTTGGCAGATAGCTCTGCGGTCGAAAAATGTTTTTGGTCCTTATGAGCGTAAGATGGTGATGGCGCAGGGAACAACTGCAATTAACGGTCCGCATCAGGGCGCTTGGGTTGATACGCCCACCGGCGAACATTGGTTTCTGCATTTTCAAGATATAGGTGTCTATGGACGTGTGGTACACCTGCAACCGATGAACTGGGCAAACGAATGGCCAATCATCGGAATTGATAATGACGGTGATGGTTGCGGCGAGCCGATGTTGACCGGCAAAAAGCCCAATGTGGGCAAGTCTTATCCTATTGCCACCCCTGCCGAAAGCGATGAGTTTACCACGCCTACCTTAGGTCTCCAGTGGCAATGGCATGCCAACCCGCAAGACTGGTGGGCTTATAACAATACGGCGGAAAGCTGCCTGCAACTCTATACCGTGCCTGTCCCGTCCGATTACCGCAACCTCTACGATGTGCCGAATCTCTTGCTGCAAAAATGGCCTGCGCCCGAATTTACCGTAACTTGTAAATTGGAATTTCGCCCTAATACAGAAATACAAGGCGAAAGGGTAGGCTTGGTGGTGATGGGCCTCGACTATGCGCAACTCTCGCTGACCTCCGACAAAGACGATTGGAGCTTGGCGCAGGGAACTTGCCTCGCTGCCGATAAAGGTAATGCCGAGGTAATCAATGAAAGTGTTTCGGTGAAAAGCAATACGCCGCTATATTTGCGGGTAAAGGTTGTAAAAGGCGGCGTATGTGATTTCAGCTATAGCCTCGACAATGAAAAATTTCTGCCTATAGGCGCTTCCTTTACCGCTAAAGAAGGCAAATGGATTGGCGCTAAGGTTGGCTTATTTGCTACCCGCTCCATAGCCAACAACGACGGCGGCTGCGCAAAAGTAGAATGGTTCAGGATAATAAATAATGAATAATTAAATAATAAAATACGCCAACAACCAACCTCATTGCGAGTCGAAGCTATCGATTAATTAACAGCTCATCTTAATTCAACGCCCAATTTATGAAAAGTCTCTTCACCTTATTCATTCTCATCTCCTCCATTAGCGTCTCGGCTCAACAACAGTCGGTGCTTCCCGATGATTTGTACGAAAATCTTCCTTTCCCGATGGAGAAAATTAAATTACCGACATTTCCGAATAATACGGTAAATATTAAAGACTTCGGAGCCAAGGACGATGGTAACACCTTATGTACCGAGGCCTTTGCCAAGGCTATTGATGCTTTGGCGGCCAAGAACGGAGGTAAGCTGATTGTACCCCGCGGTCTTTGGTTGACAGGCCCTATTGTCCTGAAAAGTAATATCAACTTGCACATTGAAAGGGGAGGGGTTATTATTTTTAGTCCCGATTTTAGCTTATATCCATTAATTGAAACCTCTTTTGAAGGTTTTGATACCCGCCGCTGCCAATCGCCGCTTTCGGCTAAAGAAGCAGAAAATATAGCCATCACAGGCGAGGGTGTTATAGACGGCTCCGGAGAGGCTTGGCGTCCGGTAAAAAAAGAAAAAATGACAGATAGGCAGTGGAAAGAACTGTTGGCATCAGGCGGCGTGTTGAACGATAAACGCAATATATGGTGGCCCACCGCTTCGGCCTTGCATGGCAGCTTAGATGTTATTGACCAGAATGTACCTAAGGCAAGAGACGAGGCTGGCTGGTTGGCTATCAAAGACTTTCTGCGGCCGGTAATGGTTAGCTTAGTGAGTTGCAAAAATGTGTGGCTCGACGGTGTTACTTTCCAAAATTCTCCGGCTTGGAATATCCACCCGCTGATGTGCGAAAATTTGGTTATCAGCAATCTAACCGTGCGCAATCCTTGGTACTCGCAGAACGGAGACGGCTTAGACGTGGAAAGCTGCAAAAATGTAGTGGTATATAACAGCAATTTTGATGTAGGAGACGATGCTATCTGCATTAAGTCAGGAAAGAACGAGGACGGCCGCAGAAGAGCAATGCCTACCGAAAACCTTATTGTGAAAGGCTGTGTAGTGTATCACGGACATGGTGGCTTTGTGGTGGGAAGCGAAATGAGCGGCGGTGTGAGGAATGTGAAAGTAAGTGAATGTACTTTCATGGGAACCGATGTGGGACTGCGTTTCAAGAGTACGCGAGGCCGCGGCGGTATAGTGGAAAATATTTGGATTTCCGACATCAATATGACCAACATTCCTGCCGAACCGCTGTTGTTCGACCTGTTCTATGGCGGTAAATCAGCCATAGAAGCTAAGGAGGACGAGGCCGCCGGACTTAGCGTAAAAAGTACGCTAAGTATGCCGATAGACGAAACTACCCCGCAATTCCGTAATATTAATATTAAGAATATCGTCTGTAAAGGCGCAGGAAGAGCTATGTATTTCAATGGACTTCCCGAAATGAATGTGAAAAATGTAAGCCTTGAGAACGTGTATATCCAAGCGGATACTGGCGCAGTAATTTCCGAAACAGATGGCATTACCATTAAAAATGTTACCATTGTGCCCAAAATCGGCGACCCGATAATTTTTAAAAACACCAAAAACATTAATGAACAATGAAAACCCTATCAACATTATCTGTCTGTTTACTCCTTATTGCTGCTTGTTCGCACTCTCAGCCATGGGCTGTGCGTATGGCCGAAGCGGAAATGACGCGCAATCCCGAAGCTTGGCAACTTGATTTTCAAAAAAAACCAAAATGGGACTATACTTTTGGATTAGAAGGCTTGGCCTTTATTCAATTAAGTGAAAAAATCGGAGACGCTAAATATTTCGACTATATTGAAGCGTATACCGATATGATGATTAATGAAGCGGGCGAAATCAAAACATATAAAACGAGCAATTATAACATTGACCACCTGAATTCGGGAAAAATGTTGTGGATTATTTATGACAAGACCCAAAAGGAAAAGTATAAAAAAGCCTTGGATATGCTGCGCGACCAAATTAATACCCACCCGAGGACGAACGAAGGCGGCTTCTGGCACAAGGCGCGCTATCCCTATCAGATGTGGCTCGACGGACTCTATATGGGAGCGCCTTTTTATGCCGAATGTATTCAGCGTAACCAAGAGCCTGAGGAACTGTACGATGATGTGATTGACCAGTTTATTTTCGTTGCCCGCCGCACCTTCGATCCGACTACAGGCTTATACCGTCATGCATGGGACGAAAGCCGCGAACAGGCTTGGGCTGACCCCGAGACAGGACAGGCCTCGGAGGTATGGGGACGAGCTATGGGCTGGTTCGCCATGGCCTTAGTCGATGTGCTTGATTTTATTCCTTTGGAGCATTCCCGCCGCGACTCGCTGATTAATATCCTGAATACTGTAGCCCAAGGCATCAAACAATACCAAGACCAGACTACCGGAGTATGGTGGCAGGTAATGGATAAAGGTGGCGATGAAGGTAACTACTTAGAAGCCACTTGTTCAGCTATGTTTACTTACACTTTGTTGAAAGCAGTGAAACATAATTACATAAATAATGCTTACCTTAGTGTCGCCAAAACAGGCTATCAGGGAATATTGGATAACTTTATTGAAGTGGAGGGAAATGGCTTGCTGAACCTTACCCAATGTTGCGCTGTAGCGGGTTTGGGCGGCGAACCTTATCGTATGGGCACCTACGACTATTACTTGAGTGAGCCGATAAGAAGCAATGATGCCAAAGGCGTAGGCCCATTTATTATGGCAAGTATCTTATATGATGAAATTATAAAAAAATAAAAATAGAAAATTATGAAAGCTTTTATGGACGAAAACTTCTTGTTGCAAACCAAAACAGCCCAAGACTTGTATCATCAACATGCGGCGAAAATGCCGATTATCGACTATCATTGCCACCTCGTCCCTGAACACATAGCCAAAGACCGTAAGTTCGACAATCTTGGTCAAATTTGGCTGGAAGGCGACCACTATAAATGGCGCGCCATGCGTGCCAATGGTGTGGAAGAACGCTTTTGTACCGGCAATGCCTCCGACTGGGAAAAATTTGAACAATGGGCGGCTACAGTGCCTTACACCATGCGTAACCCCCTTTATCACTGGACACATCTGGAGTTACAGACAGCCTTCGGCGTAAATAAAATATTGAACCCTTCTACCGCTAAGGAAATATATGATGAATGTACGGCAAAACTCCGCACTCCCGAATATTCAGCGCGAGGCCTGATGCGCAAGTTTAATGTCAAGGTGGTATGTACTACCGATGATCCCGTAGATACATTGGAACATCATCTTGCTTTAAAGAAAGAGGGTTTCGACATTAAAATATTGCCGACTTGGCGCCCCGACAAGGCGATGATGGTGGAAAATCCAACAAATTATTGTTCGTATATCGAACAATTGGCGAAAGTATCAGGCGTGAAAATCAGCAAATATGCCGATCTGATTACCGCCTTGCGTAAGCGCCACGACTTCTTTGCCGAGGTGGGCTGCAAGTTGAGCGACCATGGTATCGAGGAGTTTTATGCCGAAGATTATACGCAGACCGAAATTGATACTATCTTCAACAAAGTGTGTGGTGGTGCGGCTTTAACCAAAGAAGAAATCCTGAAATTTAAATCGGCTATGCTTTTTGAATTTGCTGTGATGGACTGGGAGAAGGGCTGGACACAGCAGTTCCACTATGGTTGTATCCGTAATAACAGCACTCGCCTCTTCAATAAATTGGGTCCCGATACAGGTTTCGATTCTATTGGCGATTTTACGGTGGCGCAAAGTTTGTCGAAATTCCTGAACCGCTTGGATATGCAGAATAAACTGACTAAGACTGTTCTATATAACCTCAATCCCCGCGATAACTATTTAATTGGAACTATGATCGGCAATTTCCAAGATGGCAGTGTAGCCGGCAAGATGCAATTCGGTTCCGGTTGGTGGTTCATGGATCAACAAATCGGCATGATTAACCAAATGAATGCCTTATCCACTATGGGCTTGTTGAGTCGTTTTGTGGGCATGCTCACCGACTCGCGCAGCTTCTTATCCTACCCGCGGCATGAATATTTCCGCCGAATCCTCTGCAACCTTATAGGCAATGATGTGGAAAATGGCGAAATCCCCGCTTCCGAAATGGAATTTGTAGGCCAAATGGTAGAAAACATCTGCTACAACAACGCAAAAGAATTTTTCAGGTTTGAGTAGGGACGGATAACGGGGTGGTGGCTTCCACTGAATGTCCTGCGGGGTTGTAACTTGCAAATTCGCACTGCACTTTCTTTACTGAATATCCTTAATTGACTTATAATCACAAAGATACAAAACATTATCCAATTAATCAACGGAATTTTAATGCGTTATATTAATTTTTTGTTAAATTTAAACAGTTTCCGAAAAAAAGTTTTATCTTTGCTTTTAGATTTTTATTCTATCAATTTTAACTAAAATCTAAATATTAACCTAAAAAACCTACACAAGATGAAAAAATTACTGTTATTTAGCATGGCATTATTCTTCCTGATTGGGACAGGATATGCTCAGCGCAGTCTTCCGCCTATTGCGAAAGACCAGACAGAGCGTTTGCATCAGGACACCGGAACAAAGTCTTCCGACCCGATGCAGGCTAATCAACTTGCGGAGTCGAAGATTCCGTACTATTTACAAAGAGGGAATGAATCGCCGCCCTCCAGAACTCCGACATCGCTGTCGGTTACTTATAATATGACCTGTGACGAGGCGCTCTTGACCTGGGACTCTCCGGCAAGAGGACGTGCAGTCGCTCCACTTGCAGGTAATAACAGCAGTAGCGAAAAATACATCGTTACTATGGTGGACGGCGAAAAAGTGCTCACAAAACCGGAACAGGCGACAGGGCTAACAACCAGCCGGACAGCTACAGGCCAAGCAGCGATGAGAAACTCAGCGCCGAGGGCCTCCGCGCCCACACCTCCACGCGCATCACGCGGCATGGTGAATGTTACCTTAGAAGCCCACGATGTGTGGGGCGATGGGAGCGGTTTCCAACTACTGTTGGATGAAACAGCTACGCAATTCGGGCTCGGTATTCCTGCCACATCACCTTTAACAACAAGTTGTTCAGGTATTCCTGCTACACTGTACGATATATTCTCACATAAAATTCCGACAGCTGCCAACCCAGCATGTACATCAACAAACATTGTATTTGACGGATTTGTAACTATTCAAATACCGGCAGGTACTTATGATTGGTGTATTGCTAACCCATGTCCCGGTGATCGTATATGGATTGTAGGTTCTAGTGGCCCCACCGGAACGGAAGGCCGTCGTGATAATTACGTGTTTGAAGACGGTTATGATTATCATTTTGAGCTTTTCCTTGTTAACGGCGGTATGGATGGCGATGCTGTTCAAATTACTACCACGCTTGCCGGCGACCCCTGTGATGCTATTACAGGACTTACTATAAACGTTACCGACAACGATGTTGAATTAAACTGGACAGCTCCGGGCAGCGCTCCCGATCATTATGAGGTACTTCGCAACGGAACCTCTATGGGAACTCTTACAGCAACTTCTTATACCGAACTGAGCGTTCCCAGTGGTGAATATACTTATTGTGTGAAAGCCATGTACGCCGGCACCTGCATTCCGCAGAGCGTATGCACTGCGCCCACCATGGTCGGCGATATGTGCTACATCACAATTGCAATGCAAGACGATTGGGGAGATGGTTGGAACGGTGCTCAAATTACTGTTATGGCCGGAGGTACCACCTACGGCGTGGCCACCTTATCAGGCGGCGCTGCCGGCACGGCAACCATATTAGTGCCGTCCGGAAGCGTGGAATTTCATTGGACAACAGGAATGTATGATGACGAATGTTCTTTCACTGTTTACGATGTCAGCGATATACCACTCTATAATTGTAGTGACGGTTCAACTTTAAGCAGCGGATTGTTCTATACCGCCACCGACCCCTGCTATATACAGTATTACAACGTTTACTGCGATGGCGTTCCTGCTGCTTCCAGCATAACAGGTATTTCTTATATTCATACCGGATTTGATCCTACTTCCGGCCATACCTGGACAGTTACCGCCATTAACGGCGGCACCGAGTCAGCGCCGGCCGAGGTATCGGAAGGTCCTTGCAACGATGGTTGCCCCTGGGATTTTATAGGCGCAGGTACCTTAACAACCTATATGTTCCCGACAAATACTTTCTACAGGTATAGCTATACCCAGCAAATATTTGAAGATTCTGATTTGGGCAGTCCCGGTCTTAAGGAAATAACGAGCATAGCCTTCCAGTATATCCATGCCACTCCGATAACCCGACCGAGCTTTACCATCTATCTCGGCAATACCGTAAAATCAAGTTTCGCTTCAAATTCCGATTGGGTTCCTGTAGGCGATATGGAAATAGTATATTCCGGAACACCCCTGCTCTTGGACAATACCGGTACGGATAACTGGGTGCAAATAACCTTAGACAGTCCCTTCACTTACACCGGAGGCAATTTGGTAGTCTGCGTTCTTGATAATGACGGCAGTTACATAAACAGTAATCCGCGCTTTACGGCTCACGCCACGCCTAATAATAAAACGCTACGTATCGGGACTGATGGTGCAGCTGTTAGTCCGGCAAGTCCGTCAACCGGCACCTTAGTAGCGGAACGCAATAACGTGGCCTTTAAGTTCTGCGATGTAGTACCACCCTGCGCTCCCTCGCCAACCGGCTTAACGGCAAGCTACGACGCCTCCTGCGAAGTTGAATTAAACTGGACAGAACCGGCCGGAGGTCCTTATACCTATAACATATATTGTGACGACCTCCTCGTTATTGCAGCAGTGTCGGGAAGCAGCTATGCTTACAGCAGTTTTGATCCTCTTGCGCCACATACATGGACGGTTGCTACCGATTGCAGCGGTACTGATGCGCCCTTCCCTGCTACAGTTGCGCTTTCAGCCTGCACTGTTACCGGCGGACCAACAAACATGGCGGTAACTTATAATCTGACCTGCGACGAGGTGCTCTTGACCTGGGATTCTCCGGCAAGAGGACGTGCAGTTGCTCTTCCGACAGACAATAATAGCAGTAGCGACGAATACATAGTTACTATGGTGGACGGCGAAAAAGTGCTCACCAAACCGGAACGGGCGACAGGGCTAACAGCTAGCCGGACATCGGGACAGACGATAAATAATATGCCGTGGCAACCACAACGCACTCGCGCCAATAGAGCAACCACCATCTTCTCGGAAGGATTTGAAAGTACGTCAGATAATGGTACTTATACTAGTAGCTCCGGTGACACTTTTTATGGTCCATTACCCACAGGATGGACACTGTCTGCACCGGATACATGGAGATCTTATGATAATTTATCGAATGTCGAGGGGTGTGGAGACAATTTTCCCGCTTATGAGGGTACGAGGATGATGGGAAATAGCTGGATTAATGCGGGAAATAACTGGGCGTTTTCCCCCGGATTTCTGCTTGAAGCAGGAACTACTTATACTATAAGTTTCTGGTATAACGCTATGGGCTATGCTCCATTTTATGAACCTGACGATTTCGAAGTACGGATAGGCGATACTCCTACCGACGGCGGTATGAGCGGAGCAGATCTGGTCTTTTCACAAACCGGCGTGTATTACAATTTTGATTTTCTTTGGCGAAATGCTACAGCCACCTTTACGCCTACAGCAAACGGAACCTATCACTTAGGCTTTCATGACCTTCGTCCGGCAGGAGAGGGACTTGCTCTTCTTATTGACGACATTGAAGTTTACATAGCCGATCCCCCCTGTGATGCTATTACAGGACTTACTATAAACGTTACCGACAACGATGTAGAGTTAAACTGGACAGCCCCCGGCAGTGCTCCCGATCATTATGAAGTGCTTCGCAACGGAACCTCTATGGGAACCGTTACAGCAACTTCTTATACCGAACTGAGCATTCCCAGTGGCGAGTATACTTATTGTGTGGAGGCTGTATATAGCAGCGGCTCCTGTAACCCGCAAAGCGTATGCACTGCGCCTACCATGGTCGGCGAGATGTGCTACATCACAATTGCAATGCAAGACTCTTTTGGCGATGGCTGGAACGGTAATCAAATTACTGTTATGGCCGGAGGTACAAGCTACGGCGTGGCCACCTTAGGCTCAGGCGCTGCCGGTACGGCAACTATATTAGTGCCGGCCGAAAGCGTAGAATTCCATTGGACAACAGGACAGTATGCCTCCGAAGTTTCTTTCACTATTTACGATGTCGGCGATACACCGCTCTATAACTGTACCAACGGTTCAAGTTTAAGCAACGGATTGTTCTATACAGCCGCCAACCCCTGCTATGTACAGTACTACAACATTTACTGCGACGGTATTCCTGTGGCTTCCAGCGTAACAGGTACTTCTTATGTTCATACCGGATTTGATCCTACTTCCGGCCATACATGGACAGTTACCGCCATTAACGGCGGCACCGAGTCCGTACCATGCGAGGTATCGGAAGGTCCTTGCAGCGACGGTTGCCCATGGGATATTGCAGGCACAGGTACCTTAACAACCTATATGTTCCCGACAAATACTTACTTCAATTATAGCTATACCCAGCAAATATTTGAAGCCTCCGATTTGGGCAATCCCATCGAACCTAAGGAAATAACGAGCATAGCCTTCCAGTATATTCATGCCACTCCGATAACCCGGCCGAACTTTACCATTTATCTCGGCAATACCGATAAATCAAGCTTCGCTTCAAACTCCGATTGGGTTCCTGTAGGCGATATGGAAGTAGTATACTCCGGAACACCCCTGCTTTTGGACAATACCGGTCCGGATAACTGGGTGCAAATAACCTTAGACAGTCCCTTCACCTACACCTGCGAGAATTTAGTGATTGCTGTTCTTGATAATCACGGCAGTTACCTAAACAATAATCCGCGCTTTACGGCTCACGCTACTCCTGATAATAAAACGCTACGTATCGGGACTGATGGTGGAGCTGTTAGTCCGGCAAGTCCGGCAACCGGCACTTTAGTAGCGCAACGCAATAATGTTGCCCTTAAGTTCTGCGATATAACACTCTGCGCTTCCACCCCAATGAATTTTGCAGCGAACTACAATGCCTCCTGCGAAGCCGAATTAACATGGGATGAACCGGCAGGCGGTCCTTATTCTTACACCATTTCTTTAGACGGTACGGTACTTTCCGGCGCTGTAACAGGAA
>Ga0099364_10001042_pt1 | contig 46490 bp, 38 predicted proteins | sample TergutTh196P3_FD_73070 | JGI IMG/M metagenome (GOLD analysis project Ga0099364, IMG submission 73070) | Microcerotermes parvus P3 segment gut microbial communities from Pointe-Noire, Republic of the Congo - Th196 P3 | ecosystem: Host-associated > Arthropoda: Insects > Digestive system > Gut ...
GCCATGACCGCGTGCGGTGTTGGCTCCGTCAACCCTGAGCCGGCCCCCGCGCAGGAACCGGCCCCCGCTCAGACGGAAAGCACGGGCGATGCAGATTCCGCGCAGTCCGGCGGCCCGGCATGGCAGGACCAGCAGATACACCTTCGCTTTTTAAACCGCTGGGCTGAGGGCGTTAACACCTTGTATGAGCCGCTTTCGTCCACTGTAGCCGCTTTTGACGCGGCGCACCCGAACCTGACGGTCGAATATGACGCCGTCGGCGGCACCGACGATGTGCAATTCTACGAAAAACTGCGGACCGCCGCCGCTGTCGGCAACATGTACAACCTTGTCGCGAACTATGGCGGCAGCACAATCCGTTCTTATGTTGACAGCGGCATCTTTTTAGATTTGACTTCCGAGTTCGCCGCCGACCCTGCGTGGCGCGACAGCTTCCTTGACGTATTCAGCATGTGGGAGTTTGACGGCGTGTATGGCGTGTATGGCGTCCCGTTCAGCTATTTTGCCACATTGCTTTTCTGCAACACGGAGCTGTTCGAGCAGCATAATCTGGAGATTCCAACCACCTTGCAGGAATTCGAGCAGGTATGCGACGCCTTCGTCGCGGCCGGCGTCACCCCCATCCCCCGTTCGGGAGAGGGCTGGCGATGGGGCCACTGGGCCACCAGCTTTGTGATGCAGCAATATGGCCCCGACTTGATTCATGGCCTCGCAAACCGCACCAAGCAGTATACCGGCCCCGAAATGATAGGCATTTCCAATATGTTTTTGGATTGGCAGTCCAAGGGTTATTTTGGAGACAATATCGCGTCGCTGGATTCGACGACAGAGAATATGATGTTTGCCCTGGGGCAATCCCCGATGATTGCGATTGGCACATGGATACCTGAAACCATCATACAAAACAACCCCGACCTGCTTGACAAAATTGAAGTCGTGTGGTTCCCTTATGATGAGAACACCCCTCAATTCAGAAACGGCAGCATGGGCGGCGGCAACGAGGGGCTTAGCATATACAACGCAGACGACTCCAACGTTACCGCCGCGACGGTGGCGCTGCTCAAGCACATGACCGCGAGCGATAATGTTACGGAAATGTGGAAGGTGGACCCCTTTACCCCCTTTGCCATCAGAACCGCAACGCCTCCCGCCGATATGAATTCCCTGACCAAACGCAGCCTTGAGCTGATTGAATCGCTGAATCCCGCGCTGATGCAGGAAATAACCAGTTACGACTCCATCGCCAGTATGCAGGATACCATGCGAAACGCCTTCGCCGGTATGATGGCGGGCGGCACGGCAGAAGCGGCGATGAAAAGAATTCAGGATGAGATTGAATCCCATGAGGCTTCCTGACAGGCGAACCGGCAGCGACCGCAGCCTGATATAGGGCGTTGAGCGGTAGTGGGAACAGGCCCTAATTGTTTGAAGGCAGGCCCCGCCTGTGTAATGGGCGGGGCCTGCCTTGAATGGGAGGTATCATGCGTACTGTTTTAAAACGCATAAATCAATATTATGTACCGGCAATCATGGTGCTGCCGGCTGTCGCGATGATTATATTTATGTTTTTTTCGCCTATCGCGCAGTCCGTTTACCTGTCCTTTTTTGATTGGAACGGCATTCTGCGGGTGCCGATGCGCCCGGTGGGCCTCAATAATTACCGCACGATGTTTCACGACGCCGCGTTTCAGACCTCCGTTAAAAACATCGGGTTATTCCTGTTGCAGGGCATACTCCTTCAAGGGCCGGTTGCGTTTATCCTCGCTTTGTTTATTTCAAACCGGAAGCGGGGTATGCGCTATTTTAAGTTTACCTTTTTCCTGCCGGTTGTAATCCCGCTCACGGCTATCGCCATTATGTGGAGGTTTATACTTAATCCGAACTGGGGGCTTATCAATCCCATCATCCGCTTCTTCAACCCCGCATTCAACGCCGATTTTTTGGGGAACCCCCAGATTGCCATGTATTCGGTAGTGACCGTCAGCGCATGGGTTTACGTAGGGCTTAACATGATTATCTTTTCGGCGGGGATGGCCGCCATCCCGAAAGAATTGTACGAATCCGCCGAAATCGACGGCGCGACCGGTCTGCGGCAGGTAAGGAGCATCACGCTGCCGTTGATGATGGAGAGCATCAAGGTCTATATCATCCTGATGGTGACCGGCTCGCTGAAAACATTTGACCTAGTATTTGTCATGACGCGCGGCGGTCCCAACGAATCTACCATGGTGCCGGCTGTTATGATGTACCTGCAAACATTTTCATATTCAAAGTTTGGATACGGCGCGACCATCGCTACTTTTATCCTCGTTACCGGGTTAATCGGCAGCTTGATTGCAAACCGGTATCTGTTTACTAAAGACTAATTGGGGGGAGGGCGGCATTATGCGGATAAAATCCGGAGAAATTGCAAAAATTACGATTGCTGTTATTTGGAGCTTGCTGAATCTTGTACCGCTTGCCATGGTTACAATGGGGTCCTTCAAATCAACTGCCGAAATTTACCTGGGGCCTTTTGCGTTACCCTCACGCTTTAGCTGGGAAAACTATGACAGGGCGATTCTGCGCTCGAATGTGCTCAGGGGAATTTTCAATTCTTTTTCATATGCGATTGTTTCCGTTTTAATTATATTGGCTTTATCATTGATGACGGCTTATGTGCTCTCCCGTTACAAGAGCAGGATAATCGGCATCGTGTATATTTTGTTTGTCTTAGGGATTTTAGTGCCGACGCAGGCCACCTATATCCCCCTTGTATCGACCTTCGGGCGCTACGGCTTGACCAACAAGGCTTTTACCATGATTATCATTTATGTAACGTTCAATCTGCCCTTGTCCATTATACTCATAACAGGGTATATGAAGGGAATCAATAAAGAAATTGATGAAGCCGCGCGTATCGACGGGTGCGGCCCTTTTATGACTTTCGTGTGGATTGTGGCGCCCCTTGCCGTCCCTGCCGCGGCCACGGCGGGAATTTTAAGCTATATCAATATCTATAACGATTTGATTTTCGCCAACCTTTTCATCTCCAAAACGGAATTGCAAACGATAACCCAGGTAATAAACAGCTTTTCAGCCCAATATGTCACCGATATGGGCGCTACCTTCGCGGCCGTGATGATTGCCATTTTACCCATGATTATAATCTATATGCTGTTTCAGGAAAAGGTAATCGCGGGCATGTCGGCGGGGGCGCTGAAAATGTAGCGGATGAAGTGGAAACACGAAAGGTCTTTCATGAGAGGAAACCGCCATTTATCCCTGCGTGTGCGTACCACCCTAATAATTGTGTGCCTAATGATCGCGATGATGCTTGTGCTTATCGTCGGCTTCAGCTTGTTTTTCAGCGCCACGCTGGTGGAAAAGGCCACCAACAGCATGCTTCAAAGCCTCCATTTGGTTTCACAGAAGCTGGACATGCTGACCCTTAGCGTGGAAGACAGCGCCGTGTTTATGCTGGCGAACGACAATGTGCAGCAGTGGCTGAAAATGCAGCGGAATCCAAACTCCGCCCAGGACATGCACTTCTTGCGCCGGGAAATGGCAAGCTATCTGGTAAACGTATCAAGATCCGACCATATTACGAATGTTTCTTTGTTCCTCTATGGTGAAGATGCGAACAAATATGCCATACTGCCGTATACCGATCCCGGCGAGGCCGCTTTCATGCAGTCTTTTTATGCTTCTCCCGGGCGAAACGCGTGGAATCTCAGCCGTCCTTTTATCCACGGCGGGCATGCGATGAACGCCGGCTATATTCCCTATGCCATCACTTATTACCACAAGGTGTATGACAAGTGGACGATGGAGCCCTTGGGGGTGCTGGCAATTATGGTGAGCGAGGTTCATATTGCCGGGTTGTATGAGGGCATCGTACTGGGCGAAACGGGCTACTGTTATATCCGCGGCAAGGATGATGTAACCATTTCGAGCGCCGATAAATCCATGCTGGGTAAATATACCCCGGTTGAAACAAACGTCAGTAATCATGTAGCAGTTCGTATCCCATACGAAAAGCTTGGATGGAGTATTGCTGGAATCGCCCCCCGCGGCGAGATTACAAAGGACAACCAGATATTGCTAAGGCTGACGTTTTTGATTGGCGTCGTGTTGATTTTAGCGGGCGTCGGTGTTTCCGGTATAGTTGCGGGGCGTATTTCGCGTCCGATTGTACAGCTCAAGGGCATTGTGCTGGGTAACGGCACGGAAGCGAAATCCTTGGAGGAAAGCCTGTCGCGCAGCGATGAAATCGGCAGCCTGTACCGGGCTTTTTTTAGAATGACGGATAAAAATGAAGAATTGACGCGCAAAAGCATAGAGGACAGCGTGCGTCAAAAGGAATATGAACTCAGCTTGCTTCAGGCGCAGCTCAACCCCCATTTTCTCTACAATTCGCTTGAGTGTATATGCGGCCTTTCGATAACCGGAAAAAATGAGGAGGTCGTGAAAGCGACAACCGAGCTTGCGCTGTTTTACAGGGGGGTACTGAGCGAAAAGAAGCATATCGTACCCATTTCGAAAGAGATGGAAATGGTGCGGCGTTACTTTAACATCATCCAATACCGCTTCCCCGGCAAGCTCAATTATAAAATTATATGCGATGATGCCGTACAGGATAAACACATCGTCAAGCTGTCGGTGCAGCCTATTGTGGAAAATGCGGTGCTGCACGGGCTGCGTAACAGCCGCCGCGCCTGGGAGATTATTGTCCGCGCATATCTCACCGAAGACGGAGCCGAGGTTTCAGTATGGGATAATGGCGTGGGTATGACACAAATGCAAATTGAAACGGCTTTCAACGGAGAGCCGCTTGAGCAGGCGCATTTCGGATTGAGCGCAACCAATAACCGCATTCAATTAGCTTTCGGACAAAAGTACGGGCTTGAGGTATTCAGCGAGCCGGGTGAGGGGACGTATATTGTAATCAAGCTTCCTTTTTTCAGCGATACGGAAGGGGAGGGGCCACATGTATAGCGTTCTGCTGGTAGATGATGAATTCTATGTTCGGGAATTGCTCAAGAAGCTGGTGCGGTGGGAGGATTTCGGTTTTGAAGTGGTCGCGGAGGCACAGGACGGCGAAGAAGCCGTCGCGCTGATAAACAGCATCCGTCTAAACGTGATTTTTGCCGATATTGAAATGCCTTTCGTCAATGGACTTGAGCTGGCTGAATATTTACACGCCCACTATCCTGATTTGCTGACCGCGTTCCTGACGGGATATGACAGTTTTGAGTATGCGCAGGCCGCCGTGCGGTACGGCGTGCAGAATTATCTGCTCAAGCCGGTGGTGAAGGAAGAGCTTATCGATACGCTGCAAGATATGCGAAAAAAACTAGACGGGCGCCAACAGGCGGAAAAAGAGTTTTTTATCGGCGAAAGCGCGGTTGCGTTGCTGCGTGAGGAGCTCTGCGCAATGATACGGCGTAAAGACAGCGAAGAGATCGCCATATTTATTCGGGAGAAGCTGAATCATGCAAAAAACGAATCGGTCAATTCCCATGACGCCATTCTTGATATTATGATAGCCGGGCTTGAAGATTATTGCCATAAAAAGAATATTCCGCTGGATTGTGCCGGCGCGCGGGAAAGTGACGAAGGTTTTATTGAGATTTTTGTAAAGGCTGTTTGCGACGGCGAAGACAGGCAAAACCGGTACAATCAATTGATTGCATCGGTGAAAGAGCATATTAAGAAGCATTACAGCAACCCGGATTTATCACTAAAAAGCATCGCGAGCGACCACTTCGTCAACCCCAGCTACTTAAGCCGCGTATTTTCACAAGAGACAGGAGAATCTGTATCCGGCTATATACGCGAGCTGCGGCTGACGCATGCTATGCGGCTGCTAAAAAGCGGCGCTTCCAGTATAGACCTGATTGCCGATAAGACCGGTTACCGCAACGCCGGTTATTTCAGCAAGTGCTTTAAAAAAAAGTACGGCTTGGTTCCTTCGGATTACGCAAAACTTGGAAACCAAGGGGATGCTTGAAAAAATCACCGGCGTTGATTTAAGAGGGCCGCGCAAACCGCTTGGCCCTCTTAAACGCAGGTGAATCCCGTTTCGCATAGGAATATCGATTTTAGCTGTTATCGGCTCTGCTGCCAACAGCCGCCGCGCTCTCCGCCATATGGATATCCGGCGCAATGATACCATGTTCCGTCATGCTCATGCAGCCCAAGCTCGGCGCACCCTTCGATTTTGCATACGGCATAATCGTTCCAGTTTACGCCTGGCTGATTGCAATACCATCTACCGCCATGCTCATGCGGCCCGTATACATCACAGTTGCTGACGGTACATAAAGCGTATCGTGGCGCAGGATTGGTATTTGCAGCCCCGCGTCCGCCGCAATGCCGTCCGCCGCGGGCAAAAGCTGTCACGGGCAGCATAACCGCCAGGAGCAACATGATGCAGAGGGCCAGCGCAATCTTCTTTTTCATAAGCTCACTCCATTCGTTCGTCGCAGTCGATTTTGTCTATATATACATGATATCGCATCTTCCGGTAAAATACAAGGGAATCGGAAAAGAAATGTGCATATATCCGGGTATATCCCGTGACATCGGCAAAAAGCATTGATTATATAACAAGCAAAGGCAAAAAATCCCCGCCGACTGCGGGGATTTTTTGTATGTACCAACACTGCTTCCAGCTACTGACTATTAGGTTTCGAAAGACACCTATTCCTTAAAATCGATATAACTTCCGGAAGAAGAAACTGCTTTGTTGGCGTACTTTAATATTTTGTTCTGCTGTGTCGAGTCTTTTAAATTCTGCTTTGCACTTTCTTTCATTGACTCAAGCGTTTCTATGATTTCGATGTCCATCTTAAGCATTTCATTCGCCATGCGCCGAAGCTCCGGCTTTATGCGAAGAAGCTCGGCGTCGGGTGCGTTTTTCCTAAGCGCATCGAACTCGTCGATCAAAAGGCTGCGTTTTTCAATGATGCCAATGACAATGTCGGAGTCGTTTTTTTGTAAAATCATTTCATGCGTGAACGCAAGCATATCCGACATAATATCCATTAAGCCGCGTTTAGGAAAGGCAGCCTTACTCATACCGCGCGACCTCCGGCCATAGCCTGCGCGGGCGCTGCGGCGCGGCTTAGCTTACCCGCCTGCTCGAACGCGTCGCGCATATCGCGTACAAGCGGTATGCAGTCGTCAATCATTTTTATGTCTTTTTTTACATTTGCCTGCGTTAAATACTGGGCGATAAAAATGTACATCTCGCGAAGTTCCTTGGAAATAGGGTAGCGCATATCAAGCGAATCGGCAAGCGTCGAGATGATCGTCTGGCTTTTCGCAAGCGCTGTGTTCGCGCCGCTTAGGTCGTTTTGCTTGATCTTGATCTTTGCAAGGGACATTTGCTTTATAGCTTCCTCATAGAGCTTTATAAGGAGTTCGCCGGGCGAAAGGGTAGTCAGGGATTGTTCCTTGTATTGTTGATATGGATTTGCAAGTGCCATAATCAATCACTCCTTATATTATTGTCCCCATTGCTGAAGCCATCCGCTTTGCGTGTTGAGCCTCTGAATCGATGTCTCAAGCGCTGAGAACCGCGCCCAGTAATTGTTGTATTCCTTTTCAAGACGCGCGCGCAAGGTTGTAATATATTTATCTATCGAGTCGATTTTATTTCCGAGCGTGCTTGTGTTGTCACCGGTCTGTATATCTGTTCCGGCCAGCCTGATAAGCGTTCCGCGGTTGACGCTGCTTGTTCTCGAAGCGTTTTCGATGATTGTGTTAAGGCGTGCCGCCATGCCGTCGGCTGGGTCTGTGAAAAACAGCCGTACCCTGTCGGGCTCGCTTTCAAGCATCTTACGCAGCTGCTCCTCGCCTTTTGCGGTAAGCTCGATTTGCCCGGACTCGGCCTCTCTCTTTGTCGTGATACCGAGGTCGTAAAGCGCGATACCGGCGGATTCGACCCTTTGATATAGCTGTCCCTGCATTTGCGACAGGATACTGCGCAGGGTGCTGTCATTGCGCAGGATACCTTTTTTGGCTTCATCTTCCCAGTTTTTGATCTGGTCTTGCGTCATCATCGCTTTTTGCTCATCTGTAAGCGGCGCATACGCTCTGTTGACATCCTCGTTTACCATATCGCGCAGAGTCTTTACAAGCGCGTTATAATCCTCGATCCAGCTCTTGAGCTTGTCGACGACCTCGTTGGAATCGCTTTTCACGCTGATTTTGATAGGCGCATCGCCCGCGGCGGAAACAGCCTCAGCCGTGATGGAAACGCCGTTGATGTTAAAGGTGTTCGATGCGCTCGCGATAACCCTGCCGTCAACAACGATCTCGGCGTTTGTGCCTGCCGTGCGGTTTTCGTTGAAATTATCAGCCTGCGGCTGTGTCTCGAACCTCGTTATGCCGTCCCCGTCGGCTTTGATGCCGAAGAATTGATTGAGGAAGCGGCCGTCGTCTTCGATTTCGATGGAACCCGATTTATCGGAGAATGAAATCTGACCGTTTACAAAGCTTGCAAAGCCGTATCCGAGTTCATTGTTGATGTTATTTATCAGGTCTTGCAGCCTCGTGTCCGCATCATAATCAAACGCTTTACCGTTGATGGTAAGCGTACCGCCGCCGAGTGTATCGCCGCCCCTGAACTGGCCGAGCGTCACGCCCGAGGCGCCGCCGATGCTTGCGTTATTCACGGCGTCGCCGGTAAAGCCGAGCGCGTTAAAGATGTCGGTTTTGTTGTTGAGCTCTGCTGCGGGGGAGCGCGAAATCTGCACGGCGGTGTTAAAGCTGTATGTGCTAAGGCTTACTCTGCCGTCTTCAACCTTAAAGCTTGCGGTGTTTTTTTCAAAGTCGCTGCCGAACGCGTTCTTTAAAGCATCGTTTAGCTTATCCTGAAGCTGCTTGTCGGTTGTGGAAGCCTTCACGTCGGCGATGGAAAGCTGCTTCGTGACGCCGTTGACTGTGACGTCAAACACGCCCTGGGCGTTGCCGGAAATCGTCGGCAGACTATGGGAATCCGCGCCGCTAACCACATTGCTGATACCAAGATGCATCGACATGTTGCCGGTTCCAAAAGCTTCGACATCATACGAGGTAAAGCCCAAAAGCGCCATTGCGTTGCGGCTTGCGCTTGTTGTGGAAGTCGTTGCAAGAAACGCAACATCGGTGCTGCCGGGCACGAGATTATTCTTATTGGGGTTTGCAATGGTAAGGTTGGAGCCGGGGAAAGCGGGGTCGGGGATGCGGGCGGGCTCCAGAATACCGAGCTTTATCGTGCCATCAGACTGCTGCGCGAACCCTACGTTTGCGCTGTTGGTGCCGAACGCGTTCTGGATTCCCTTGTTAATCGCGTCTAAAACATGCTGTGTTTGAATGGAATTGGTGTCTAAAAGCTTCTGATCAATGGCGGAGCGGTCCGCCGTAACGGTCCTTGTCACGCCGTTGATTGTGAGCGAAAACTCCATGTCGCTAAGGTTCCTTACAAGCTCGCGCCTGTCATTCAAAGACATGTTACCGATGTTTACCGTGTTGTTGGAGCCACCCCACTCCTCCATCGTAAGCCACGACGAGGTGACGCTGTTGCCGCTTTGCACACCGAACAGGGTATGCATCAAATCGCCGGATGTGTCGCGCATCACGATATTTTCACCGGCGCCCGTGGATTTCGAGACAAGCGTAAATTCGTCGGTGAAAGAGTTATAATCGAACCGGACGCCGGCGGTGCTGTTGTCGATCCTTGATTTTAGGGTGCTCAGCGTGTCGTTTTTGTTTACGGAAATCGATACGCCGTTAATTTCAAACGTAAAAACCTCGCCCTTTAAGTTTTGGAACGCTTCGATATCGCCGATCTTCGTCGACAAGCGGACACGGTTGGACTGGCCTTCGCTAAGACCAAGATGGTCGGCGTCGGAAGCCACGTAAACCTGCGATGTGGGCGCGTCGATTCTCAAAGAGCCGTTCGTGCCTTCGCTTACGGTGACGATCGATTCGGCGACAAAACCTCCGATTGGATTGCCTTCGTCGTCCACAATCAGGTTGTCATGCTCGTCATAGCGCTCGTCGTGCCAGACATTCTTCGTGCCGTAAGCCTTGTCGATAAGGGTTTGCAGCTCTTGTAAAAACGCATCCTTATCGTCTATGCCGTTTAACGAATCAAGCTTAATCGTGCGGACATCGCCGTTAGAGTCAAGCCGAAGCGTCTTGCCTGTGAAGTCGGCGTCGCCGTTATTCATTAACGCGTCAATGCTGACGGCGCTTTCAAGCTTTGTCGAAAGCGAATTTTGGCCCGTGAGCTTTTCGGCCGTCGCGAGCTGCTGAATGCGGTCGATTGTAAAATCGCCTATAAGCGAGTTGGAATCGGCTCTTAGCGAAACCTTATCCGAGCTGGACGTCGCTTTCATAGTATTAAAAAACGCGGGGCTCATAATATTGTTAGTGCCCGATGAGGAATAGCTTAAATATTTGTCCTGAAACGCCTTAAGCGACGCGGCGACGCCACGGTAAGCCGTCATTTTCCAATTGAGTATCTGACGGTCCTGGTTTTGTTTTTGGATTTTCGCCCGTGTACCGGCCGTTAAGGCCTCTACCAAGCTGTCGGTATCGAGCCCTGTGGCAAGGCCGCCGATTCCCTTGTTGCGAAGCCCGTAGATTTGCTGATATGAAGGTCCGCCTGCACCGCTGACTGACATATCGATTGCCTCCTTACTACTGCGTATTGATTACATCATTCACATTAAAACACTTTACCTGTAAGTTATATCGGCAGGATAAATTAAAACTTAACACTCCTATTAAAATTTTTTCTATCGTTTTATAAATTAAGCAGGAATCCCGGATATTGCCGGAATTCCTGCTTTTTAGCGGCTTCAAACCGGTATTAACTCCTTGAAAGCTGCCTGATTAACGCATTCGGGATCGCTTCAAGCGGAAGCTGCTCCTTTACCCCGCCGATGTTGAATGCGACCATTGGCATACCGTAGACGATGCTTGTGGCCTGGTCTTGTCCGAATGTGTACGCGCCGCGTTTTTTCATCTCGAGCAATTTTTTCGCACCGTCCGCGCCCATGCCGGTAAGGATTACTCCGACCGCGTTCGCGCCCGCCGTTTCGGCGACGGATTCAAACAAAACGTCGATGGAAGGGCAGTGGCCGCTGACTTTTTCGCCGGTGGAGCAATATACATAGTAGCCGCCCAAATCGGACTTTAACCGCATATGCTTGTCGCCCGCGGCAATTGTGATGGTGCCGGTCTCGATGCGGTCGCCGTTTTGCGCTTCGCGAACCTTCATCTTGCAGATTTTATCAAGGCGGTCCGCGTACATCTTTGTGAATCCCGGGGGCATGTGCTGGACGATTACGATGCCCGGGAAATTAGCGGGCAGCTCGCGCACAACGGCAAGAATCGCCTCTGTACCGCCCGTTGAAGCGCCGATTGCGACGACGCTTCTGGGGTTCGGGAATTTTGCGTTTATAATAGGCAATTGCGCTAACTGGCGCACGGAAGCCGAAGCGGCCGCCCTTGCGGCAGGGGGCGGCGCGGACGCCGCCTGTCTTGTACGCGATATGGTGGACGCCACGGCAATTTTGATTTTATGTATCGCCTCGTTAAGGAAAGCTTCGTTGCCAAAGTTAGGGCGCGTGTTCGGCTTTGAGACGAAGTCCACGGCGCCTGCGGCAAGCGCGTCAAACACGTTATTTGAAAGCGCGCTGATCACGATGACCTGGATGTTGGGGTAACGCGGGCGGACCTGCTTTAAAAACTCCGTGCCGCGCATTTTTGGCATTTCCATGTCTAGCGCGATGACGTCGGGGCGGTAAAGCGGGATTTTTTCCATAGCCTCATAGGCGTCCGAAGATACGCCGACTACTTCGATATCGGGTCTTGTACTAAGTGATTTTGAAAGGAACTCTCTAAAGAAGATAGAGTCATCGACGATCATGACCCTGATTTTCCCTGACATATCTTTTAAAATCCTTTCTGATAAACTGACGGCTGTATGTAATTATACCGTGTCGGCTTCGGGAGCGATTCCGTATGCCCTATGAACAAATACCCGCCCGGACATGTGGCGTCGTAAATCCTGTTAACCAAAGCTAATTTGGTAGGCATATCGAAATATATCATGACATTTCGGCAAAATACGACCTGATACGGCTTTTTCGCAACGATTGGGTCCATAAGGTTAAAGATTTTGTAAACGACTTCGTTTTTGATTTCCTGCGTGACCTGGACCATCGGATCGCCGTTTTTATTGGGAGGCGCTTTCATAAAATATTTCTTCTTCCATGAAGCCGGCACGTCCTTGATGGCTTCTTCCATGTAAAGGCCGGCTTTTGCCTGTTCAAGCACTTTTTGAGAAAGATCGGTAGCTAAAAGCTTTGTATCCCATTTCGGTGTTTTCCCGCCGAAATGATCCCTTAAAAGCATGGCGAGGGTATACGGCTCCTCTCCGGAGCTCGACGCCGCGCACCAGATGCGCAGATCCTTGTCCTTTACCCGTTGCTCCAATTCAGGCAGGACATGATCCTTAAAAAGGTGGAAATGCTCCGCCTCACGCATGAAATACGTGTGGTTTGTAGTGACCTTATTAAGCAGGTTTGTTATTTCCTTGCCCGTTTTATCAAGCTGGACGGATTTTATATAATCGGTATAATTCGTAAAGCCGCTCTTCTCAAGGTAGCCTGTGAGCCTGCCTTCTAGGAGCACACGCTTCTGCTCGAGGTTGATACCGTATTTATTTTTTAAAAATTCTACAAGACTTTTAAATTCCTGATCGGTTATTTTTATCATAATAAATACCTTACTCTTTTAAGTTTAAGTTATTCCATGCCGGGGGCGGGTATTCCGAAATCGTCAAGGACTGCCGCGCAATCGAGGATCAGCTTGATGCCGTGGTCGGTTTTGCCGATGCCCTTGATAAAGCGGACGTCCACGACGTTTGAAAACGTAGGCGGGGCGGCGATGTCGTCCTCGTCAAGCGTGATGACCTCCGATACGCGGTCTATAATCATGCCTACCGAAACATTGTGAAGATCAACCACAATGATGCATGTGCGGTCGTCGTAATCGCGTTCCGCCATTCCGAAACGGATGCGCACGTCGATAATCGGTATAACTTTGCCGCGCAGGTTTGTAATGCCGCAGACGAAGTCCGGGCAACTGGGCACGCGTGTTACCGGCTGTACATTGATAATATCCGTGACATGCTCTATAGCGATTGCGTATTGCTGTGCTTCCAGTTCAAAGACAAGAAACTTATTGTGCATCGTATCTTCATTGTCTATTTCCCCCGACATAGTGGTACCGGTCATTATTTCAGACATGACATTTACCTCATTTCCATCGTCTTTTCAATAATGCTGCCAACGTCCAGTATCAAGCTGATATTGCCGTCGCCGAGAATCGTGCAGCCCGCGATTCCGTATGATTTTGCGTCGTAGCGGCTCAAATAAGACGGAAGCGGCTTTACGACAATTTGCTGCTCGCCAATAAGCTCGTCGACAAACAGGCATGCCGATTGCTCACCTGCCTGAACCCAGATCAGGATACCGTCCTCTATATTTGTATGCGCGTTCGGCACGGCGAATAATTGATGCATACGTATTATAGGGTACACATCGCCGCGGATAATAATCATCTCGTTTCCGGTGGTATCGACGATAATCTGTTCCCGCGCAGCTTTAAAGCTCTCGTTTATTGAGGTAATCTGTATCGTGTAAAGACCGCCGCCGACCGTCACGTCCATGCCGTCGACGATGGCGAGTGTGAGCGGGATCTTTAAGAAAACGCTCATACCGTGGCCTGGCTTGCTTTCGATGACGACCGTGCCGCCGACTTTCTCGATATTTTTCTTCACCACGTCAAGGCCGACGCCGCGCCCCGAAAACTCGGTTACTTCCTCCTTGGTGGAGAAGCCGGGCGCGCAAAGGAGCATATAAGCTTCCTTTTCGGTGTATTCATTTGAGGGCTTCGTTAAAATTCCGTTTGCTTTTGCTTTTGCAATCAGCTTTTCAGCGTCCAGCCCCTTGCCGTCGTCAGACACGGTGATCAGGATTTCACCGCCCGTATTCTGCGCGCTGAGCGTGATGGTAGCTTTCGGGTTCTTACCGGCGGCCTCGCGGACTTCAGGCGCTTCAACACCGTGATCCATCGCGTTTCTTACAAGGTGCATAATGGGGTCGGCAATCCCGTCGATGATGGTTTTGTCAATATCGGTATCCTCGCCCATTGTAACAAGGTTTGCTTCCTTGTTAAGCGCGCGGCTCATGTCGCGGACTATGCGGTGCATCTTCTGGAACGTACCCGCAATCGGCACCATCCTGACGGACATGACAATATCCTGAAGCTCGTCGGTCAGCTTCCTGAGCTGGCGCGCCGCTTTGTGGAAGTTATCGAGGTCGGCGACGCCTTTTAAGTCGGGCGAATGCGTGACCATTGATTCCGTAATGACGATCTCGCCCATAATATCCATCAGGTCGTCAAGCTTAGAAAGGCTTACGTTGATGATGTTCGGTTTTGCGGGCTTGTGCGCGGGCTGCGCCGCGCCGTTTTCGGGCTTTGCGGCCGCAGCCTGCGCTTTCGCAGGCGCGGGAGCGGACGCCTTTGCCGCGGGGGCAGACGCCTTTGAGTCGGCGGCCGCTTCAGGCGACGACGGTTCATGGGCGGGCTCAGGCTTATCCGGAGCCGCGATTTTCTTGATTAAGGCGTCATGAACGTGCATGGCGGGGCTGAACATTGACTGAAGCTCTTTTTGCGGTATAGGCGTTTGAAGAACGATATCAAACCCGTTTTTGGCAATTTCAAAAGCCGTTTCGGAGTTGTTTTCGATGTCGGGCGGGCTGAAGCTCACGATGTCGCATTTTTGGCGCAGGGAATTAATCAGCATGAACGCGCGCAGGTTTTCCATGCTGCAGTCCTCTTCAAACCTTACATGGATTTCATACCGGTCGCCGCCAATCTCAGAGTCGCCGCCGGCCCCTTGCGCGTATCCGCCTTCGACGGGTATTACGGTCGCGGTTTTTACATGCATGCATTCGTCGATGATTTCCTGAAGCTGGTCATGGTCGAGCTCCGTTTCGAGTATAAGATGAAACCCGTGTACAAGTATTTGCGACGCAGAATCTTGGTTCGTCTCAATGTCGGGCGGGTCGTAGCTTATAATATTACACGTGGATTTGAGCGTGTTTACAAGCATGAACGCGCGTAAGTTTTCCATGCCGCAGTCCTCGTCGAAAAAGACCTCCGCTGAGTAGGGGGTACCGTGGGTTATACCGTCGGCGGATTCGGCGGGCGCCTCTTCCGCCGGGGGGACGGGTTCTTCGGCGGGACCTTTCCCTCCCATGCCCGGCTCTTCCGCGGGCGGCGGCGAAGCCGCGCCTTCGCCTGGGGAGGCTGTACCGTTTAGCATGGCAAGTACGCCCAGCACGCGCTCTTCAAGCTCGGGGTTTCCGGCTGAAAGTTCATCGCCGTTCTGAATCGCCTCAAGCTGTGTTTTTAAGAAATCGGTAGCGTCGAGCATAACGTCGAAAAGCGGGGTGAAAAACTGCTGTTCTATCCCGTTTTCACGGATATAAAAGAATGTATCCTCGAGCTTATGTGTTACTGCGGCGATTACGTCAAACTCCATCATCGCCGAGGAGCCCTTTATCGTATGCATGATTCTGAAAATTTCGTTTACGTCATCCTCGGTAAGAGCTTGGTTTTTTTCGGATGTCAACAGAATTTCGTCAAGCTGGTCTATCAGGGACGACATTTCAAAAAGGAACATTTCCAGCATGGAATCGTTTGCACTTCCGCTCATAAACTTCACACCCACTACCTTGTTTTCAAGTTAACGGCTAAACATAAGCCATACAGGCTTTATTATAGCATACTCTTGCGGGATATATCAATGGCTTTCGTGCCATTACCTCAAATTTCATGAATTTTTTGAAAAAAACGGGGGAGATTCGCGATAGGCGATAAAAAATAAAACTTGCAAATCATCAAAAATTGTGATATAATCGCATCCGTAAAACACACGCCATAAATCCGGGACGATAACCCGGCGTTTTGGCCCGGGTTGCCGTGAAAGCGGTGGGGTCAAAATTGTGGCGGAGGTTACAAACCAAAAAGGAGGAAATATCAAAAATGGGCGTAGTATCCATGAAGCAATTACTCGAGGCGGGCGTACATTTCGGTCATCAGACAAGAAGGTGGAACCCCAAAATGGCGCCGTATATTTTTACGGAGCGAAACGGCATTTATATCATCGACCTGCAAAAAACCGTGCGGAAGCTTGAAGACGCATATATGTTCGTGCGCGGGCTTTCCGAAGAGGGGCGGACGCTTTTGTTCGTCGGCACGAAAAAGCAGGCGGGCGACTCGGTGAAAGAGGAAGCGTTAAGGTCCGGCGCGCACTATGTAAATGCAAGATGGCTAGGCGGTATGCTTACGAATTTCGGCACGATCCGCACGAGGATTGACAGGCTCGCGCAGCTTCGCAAAATGGAGGAGGACGGCACGTTCGACCGCCTGACAAAAAAAGAAGTCGCGAAGCTAAACCTTGAAATCGAAAAGCTTGAAAAATTCTTAGGCGGCATCAAAACAATGAATAAGCTGCCGGGCGCCTTGTTCGTGGTAGACCCGCGCAAAGAAAAAATCGCCGTATCAGAGGCGAAGAAGCTCGGTATACCGGTCGTCGCGATCGTCGACACAAACTGCGACCCCGACGATATCGACTATATCATACCCGGAAACGACGATGCGATCCGCGCGGTCAAACTGATCAGCCAGGTGATGGCAAACGCGCTGATAGAAGGCAGGCAGGGCCTTGACGCCGCGGAAGCCGCCGAACAGGAAGAAATCAATATAGCAGAGGAAAAAGCCGAAGAAAATAAAAAGTTTTAGGGAGACATAAAAATGAAAAAATTATTAAGTATTGTTCTTATAGTTATGCTTACAATGAGCCTTTCCTTTGTAGCGTCAGCGGATTTGGCCGTCCCGATTTCCGCGGAGCTGAGCGCATATGAGCTTTACAAAGCCGCCAATGAAAAAATGGACGGCAAATCCCTTGAGATTCTTGGCGTTGGGGAAATGACGATGTCCGCCGGCGATGATATTGCCATGAAAACAAAAATGGATTTCACTGCGAAAGTGCTTGAAAACAGCAAAGGCGAGCTTGAAATGTCCACCGTGGCAACAGCGGAGATTCTCGGCGAGCAAATAAAAATAGAGCAGTATTTTAAGGACGGCTTCCTTTATCAGAACGCGGCCGGCGAGAAAACAAAGACCGAAGCGCCCGCTATTAACGTGGCAAGAGGAATCGCGCCCGAGAAAGACATACCCGAGGATTTCTTTGAAGACGCCGTTGTTGAAGAGGTCGCGGGCGGAAAAAGAATTATGATCAGGGTCAGCGGCAATTACATGGAAGAGCTTGTCGCGGGCGTTGTTGACGCCACGTCGTTTGGCCTGCTGGATGAGGTAAGGTTTGGCACCGCCACGCTTTGGCTTACAATCGGCGACGACGGCATGATGAAAGAGACGGCGATGGTCTTCAGGCTGTCCGCGGAAATTGAAGGCATTACTGTGCGGATGCGGTCGGCGACAAACATGCATATCGTATCGGTAGGCAAGGTTCATAGCATCAGCTTCCCGTGGGATCTTAATTCCTACGAACTGGTAGAGATATAGGAGGATAAAAATGGCATTTACAGCAAAAGACGTACAAGCGTTGAGAGAGCGTACCGGAGTCGGCATGATGGACTGCAAAAAAGCCCTTACCGAAGCCGGAGGCGATATGGAAAAGGCAGTTGAGCTCCTGCGGGAGAAAGGCCTTGCCGCGGCGGCGAAAAAGGCGGGAAGAATCGCTTCTGAAGGGATTGTACACGCTTTTCACGAAGACGGCGGCGGTGTTGTGGTAGAAGTGAACTCCGAGACCGATTTCGTAGGCAAAAACGAAGATTTCGTAAGCTTTGTAAAGTCGGTGGCGAAAACGATCCAAAACGAAAAACCGGCGGACGTTGCGGCGCTCATGTCGCACAAGCTGCATGACACGGCCCAGACAGTCGAGGAAGCGTTGCGCGATAAAATCCTTGTAATCGGAGAGAACCTCAAAATCCGACGCTTCGAGCGGTATGAGGGTAAGCTCGCGACGTATGTCCACGGCGGCGGCAGAATCGGCGTTATGGTGCAGTTTGACACGTCCGACGAAATCGCGAAGACCGATGCGTTTAAAACGGCGGCTAAAGACACAGCCATGCAGATTGCGGCGGCGTCCCCGCTTTATGTGCGCCGTGAGGAAGTGCCGGCCGAGGTACTCGAGAAAGAAAAGGAAATCCTCACCGCACAGGCGATAAACGAGGGCAAGCCGAAAGAAATCGCCGAAAAAATGGTGACCGGCAGGATTTCAAAATACTACAAGGAATTTTGCCTCATCGAGCAGCCGTATGTAAAGAATCCCGATATTACCGTGCGGCAGTACCTCGACGAGATAGGCAAAGAGTTTGGCGGCAAAATTGACGTTATAAAGTTTGCGCGCTTTGAAAAAGGCGAGGGGCTCGAAAAACGCGAAGATAATTTTGCGGACGAAGTCGCCGGCATGATGAAGTAGAGAAACCAATATATCCGCCGGAATTGTTTTTCCGGCGGTATTGTTTTTTTGGGGTTTATGGAAAGAAAGCTTTTTAAAAGAACCGATGCGCTGTTAATAGGGCTCATACTTTTGGCGGCGGCGCTATGCTGGTTTTTCACGCGTCAAAACGGGGCCTTAGAATCCTGCCGCGTACTTTATAACGGCAAGGCTGTATCGTCCGTCCCGCTCGGCGGCGACGCTATATTTACCGTGCCGGAGGCCCCTGGCATGGTCTTTGAGATAAAAGACGGCAAGGTAGCGGCGGCGCGTTCCGACTGCCCCGATAAAACCTGCGTTCACATGGGATATATCGGAAGCTCAGCGCAAAAGATCGTATGCCTGCCGAATCAGATAGTGGTCGAGGTTGTGACGCGCTATAACGACCCGGAAGCGCCGGATGCGGTCACGCGGTAGGAGGGTGCGAATGAACATCAAAGAAAATACGCGCCGTGTATGCGTGACGGGCTTGATGCTCGCGATGATCGCCGCGGTTTCGTGGCTTGAACACACGTTGCCGCAGCCGCTGTTTCTGCCGCCGAACTTCAGGCTCGGGCTTTCGAATATCATCGTGATGTACTGCTTTTTTTTCATGGGACGCGGCAGCGCCGCCCTGCTGAACGTATTAAAAGCGCTGGCTGTCTTATTGTTTCGCGGGCCGTTCGCGGGCGCGATGAGCTTTTGCGGAGGCATGGCGGCAATCCTTGCGCTGCTGCTGCTTAACTTGCTGTTCGGCGCGGGGCTCTCGTATACGGCGGCGGGCATTTGCGGAGCGCTCGCCCATAATTTGGGACAGCTTGCGGCAGCTTCCGTAATCGTGCGGACAAATATTTTTTTAGCGTACCTGCCAAGCCTGCTTATAGCGGGCGCCGTGACGGGCGCCGTAACCGGAATCATGCTGAAAGCGGCAATCCCGTTACTCGACAAGATTCGAAGATTGTGATTGGAATGGTAACGATAACGCGAAATATTATAAAAATAACCGCGCTGTGCCTGATGCTGGCGGCGCTTTGTTCATGCGCGCCAAAATACGCAAGGTTCGAGGAATCATTTACCGGGGAGTTCGATACCTACACCGTCATAGTGGGGTACGCGCACTCGAAAAAAGAATTTGACGGATATGTCAAAATCATCCGTGACAGGCTCCTTGACCTGCACCAAAAATATGATATATACAACAGCTATGAGGGTATAAATAATATCAAGACCATAAACGAAAACGCAGGCATTTCTCCCGTTGCTGTCGACAAGGATATAATAGAGCTTTTAAAATTCGGCAAACAGGCGTATGACGACACAAACGGCGCTGTCAATATAGCGCTCGGGCCGGTGCTCAGAATTTGGCACAGCTACCGAAATATGGGGCTTGAGGATCCGGAAAATGCGAAGCTTCCGCCTGTTTATGCGCTTCGTGACGCGGCTGAGTTATCCTGTATCGACGGGCTTTTGATTGACGAAGTAGCGGGAACCGCCTATCTGACCGAAAAGGGCATGAGCCTTGACGTCGGCGCCGTCGCAAAAGGGTTTGCGGTGCAGCTTGCCGTAAATGATGCAAAGGAAGCAGGCATGACGTTTGCTCTTGTGAACGCGGGAGGCGACGTCGTATCGGTCGGAGGCCCGCGCGACGGCATCCGCGAGCGGTGGGCCATAGGCGTTCAGGACCCTATAAAAGGCGGTCAGGATATCTTTGACACTGTATATGTAAACGACGCGTCGATTGCGACAAGCGGAAATTACCAGCGGTATTATACGGTTGGCGGCAAGCGGTACAACCATATCATAGACACTGAAACGCTTATGCCGGCGGAGCGGTTTGCGTCCGTGACGGTGATTGCCGAGGGCTCCGGTATAGCCGATATGCTTTCGACCGGGCTTTTCATCCTGCCGGTTGATGAGGGCAAAGCCATCCTCTCGAAAGCCGGCGGTGAAGCCGTTTGGATACACCATGACGGCACGGCGGAGATGACCCCGGGCTATGAAAAAATCTCGAAGACTTTTGGAGGATTGCCACATGAATCATCATGTGTTTGATATCGGCGGAATGAGCTGCGCCGCCTGCGCTTTGGGGATAGAGAAAGCTGTCCGTGAGATTAAGGGCGTCGAAAGCGTGTCCGTGAACTTTGCGTCGGAAAAGGCGTCCGTCACCTTTGACCCGAGGATAACACGCATCTCCGACATCGGTAATACCATCGAAAAAGCAGGCTACAAGGTTTTAGATGCGGCAAATGACGGCGCTTTCGACAACAACAGGCTTCAAAAAGAAAAGGAAATCCGCGTATTGTGGAGGAGGTTTATCATATCGGCGGCGTTCGGGCTTCCGCTCCTTTATATCTGTATGGTCCCGATGATACCGTGGATTACAGCGCCCATCCCGGCTTTCATCAGCCCGGATGCGTTCCCGATGCGGTATGCGCTTATCCAGCTGTTCCTCACAATACCGATCGTTATAGCCGGGTACAGGTTTTACACCGTCGGCTTTGAGTCGTTTTTCAAGGGGCGTCCGAACATGGATTCCCTGATAGCGATCGGAACGTCGGCGGCTATGGCTTACAGCCTTTATCAGACCTTGCGGATTGCCAATGGGGATTTACACGCGGCGCACTCGATGTTTTATGAAACTGCGGGCGTGATCATCACGCTGATATTGCTCGGCAAAACATTGGAGGCCGTATCAAAAGGGAAAACCGGCGAAGCAATCAAAAGGCTGATGGGGCTTGCGCCGAAGACCGCGACCGTGGTACAGGACGGCGCGGAAACAGAAATCCCGATCGGCGAGGTTAAAACCGGCGATATCGTCGTTGTGAAGCCCGGCGCTAAAATCCCGGTGGACGGCACGGTCATCGACGGCTACTCCGCTGTCGACGAATCAATGCTGACAGGCGAAAGCCTGCCGGTCGGCAAAAAAGCGGGGAACACGGTCTATGCCGCGACTATAAACACGACGGGCGCGTTCCGGTTTAGAGCCGATAAAATCGGTGGCGACACAGCCCTTTCGCAGATTATCAAGCTGGTTGAGGACGCGCAAAGCAAAAAGGCCCCCATCGCAAAGACGGCGGATATCGTTTCGGGCTATTTTGTTCCCGCCGTATGCATAATTGCCGTTTTATCCGGCGTCCTTTGGTATCTCGGCACGGGAAGCGTTGAATTTTCGCTTGGCATCTTTATCGCGGTTCTTGTGATTGCCTGTCCGTGCGCGCTCGGGCTTGCGACGCCGACCTCGATTATGGTGGCGACAGGCAAGGGCGCCGAGAACGGAATACTTATAAAGAGCGGGGAAGCGCTTGAGACCGCGCATAAAATCGACACAGTCGTATTTGATAAGACCGGCACGGTCACCGAGGGCAAGCCGTCCGTTACCGATGTGCTCACCTGCGCGGACATCACGGCGGAGCATCTGCTAAAGCTTGTGGCGTCCGCTGAAAAAGGGTCTGAGCATCCGCTCGGGCAGGCTATCGTAAAGGACGCGGAGGAAAAGGGGCTTTTGATTGCGCAGACGGAAAGCTTTCAGTCCATAACAGGGCGGGGGATAGAAGCGGTTGTGGACGGCGTAGCCGTCCTTGCCGGGAACAAAAAGCTGATGGATGAGCGCGGCGTAATCCTGTCGGGGCTTCATGGCGCGTCCGACAAGCTGGCGGAAGAAGGCAAAACGCCGATGTACATTGCGTTTGACGGCGAACCTGCCGGTATCGTCGCGGTGGCCGACGTTGTAAAACCAAGCAGCAAGGCGGCGGTCGAAAGGCTTCACAAGATGGGGATTCAAACGGCTATGGTTACAGGGGACAACAAAAAAACCGCCGACGCCATCGCAAAGCAAGTGGGCGTCGGCAGGGTATTATCGGAGGTTTTGCCGCAGGATAAATCAAACGAGATAAAGAAGCTTCAAGACGAGGGGCGTAAGGTCGCGATGGTAGGCGACGGCATAAACGACGCTCCGGCGCTTGTGCAGGCAGACGTCGGTATCGCGATTGGCTCCGGCACTGACGTCGCCATGGAGTCGGCCGACATCGTCCTGATGCACGGCGACATGATGGATGTGGCGGCGGCGGTCATGCTCGGCAAAAAAACGATTGCGAACATTAAACAGAACTTGTTTTGGGCGTTTTTTTACAACACCGCCGGTATTCCGATAGCGGCCGGTGTGCTTTACCTGTTTGGCGGCCCCTTGCTGGACCCGGTCTTTGCGGCTGCGGCAATGAGCTTAAGCTCGGTTTCGGTGCTTATGAACTCGCTGCGGCTGAAACGGTTTAATACCCCGGCGGATACTGCCCGAGCTCCAAAAGCAGTGCGTCGATCATGCCTTTGAGGTCTTCGTATTCGCCCATCAGTTTTTTGTGCAGTATTTTTTTCACGGCTTCACCGATTACGGGCGCCCTGTTAAACTCCATGAGCACCTTTGCGGATTTGTTTATCGCGCTGATATCAAAATTCTCGATCGCGTCCATCAGCGTGTAAAGCTCGGCTTTGAGCGGCTCGAGCGCAACAGGGGAAATGTTCTTTGCCCTTTCTTTTTCCAAAGCTGCGTTGATGCTGTGAAGAACGGCGTCAAGTTCGCCGAACAACACGGAGGTATGGGACTTAACCAAATCGAAATCCCCGAGGTTTCCCGCGGCTTCAAGTTCCATTGCCATGTCTGACAGGCGGTCGGCCCCAACGATTGAGCATGCGCTCTTTAGCGCGTGTACATGCACTATGTAAAGGTCAAGGTTTTCGTTTTCGAGGCTTAAGGTCAGCTCCTTAATCTTGTCTATGCCGTCGTCGTAAAACGTTTGCAACGTTTGCATGTAATGCTCCAGATCGCCGCCGGTCATGCCGACGCCTTTTTTGACGTCGACGCCGTATATCGAAACCATGCCGTCCTCGAAGTAGTTGTCGCAAGCGATATCCTCATCCGTAAAGGGGGCCATCCAAAGCGCTTCCGGAAGCCATTTTTCTAAAATTAAATTTAATTTCAGCGTATCAATCGGCTTTGAGATGAAATCGTCGAAGCCGTTGTCAAGGAACATCCCTTTCGCTCCGATGACGGCGTTGGCGGTCAGCGCCACGATCGGCACGCTTTGGTAATACAAATCGGGGCTGTCAAGCGACCGGATGCGCGATACGGCCTCGATACCGTTTAATTCGGGCATCATATGGTCCATGAACACAAGGTCGTAGCGGTTTGCCTGTATTTTTTCGATTGCGTCAAGGCCGCTTAAGGATGTGTCGATTTGCATTTTATAAGGTATAAGCAACCCTTCCGTCACCTTCAGGTTCGTTGCGATATCGTCTACAATCAGCACCTTTGCGCCGGGAGCGATAAAGCTTATGGCGGGCTTGCTTGTTGTTTTGTTAGAGGTAAAGCATTCGGGCGCGTCGTTTAAAACATGCGCGATGGATAAGGAATATATCGGCAGTGTAAGAATAGCGGCGTCCCGGTCGGGAACCGCTTCGCAGCCGTCGGCAAGCAGCACGATTCTGGAGCTGACGCCAAGCTTTTCCGCGACGGGCTTGACGCTGCCGTATAAAAACGACGAAATAAAAAGAAAAGCATAACAACGGTTTTTAAGCTCGCGCAACAGCTCGGAATCGGAAGAAACGGTCGTGAAGTCTACGCCTAAGCTGCCAAGCGTTGATGTAATCGCCTCAATATAGTTCACACGGCGCTCATAGACAAGCACGGATTTTTCTTCCGGGTTTTCTACGGCCGCCAGTTTTTTATGGGACATGATTTTTTGCGGTATTATAATCACGAATGTGCTCCCCTCGCCGTATCCGGAGGTAACGTCGATGCTTCCGTTCATTTTCTTTACAAGGTTCCACGCGATTGTAAGTCCTAAGCCTGCGCCCGTAATATCATTGCTGTTTTCAAGGTCGAGCTGTACGAACTCGCCGAACAGCTTTTCGATATCGTCCTTTTTGATGCCGCGGCCGCTGTCGGCGATTTCCATGCGCAGAAGCAGGACGCCGTCCTCCCCGGTTTCACCGGAGACTGTGAAGACCACATACCCTTTTTCCGTATATTTAAACGCATTGTTTAAAACATTCAAAAGCACCTGCCGTATTCTGACATTATCGCCGTAAAGCGCATCCGGCAGGTTGCAGTCGATGTTTATGGTAAAATGCAAGCCGGAGTCCGGCATCTTCATCCTGATGATGCTGGCGACGTCGTTAACAAGTGATACGAGGGAGTATTCCGCGGGGTTTAGCTTAAGGTCGCCGGACTCGATCTTGGAAAAATCCAAAATATTGTTTATGATAGCCAAAAGGCTGACACTTGACTGGTTAATGGTCAAAATATGCTCTCTCGCGGATTTCGGCAGGTTGTCCTCGCGAAGCGCAAGCTCCGCCATGCCGATGATGGAGTTCATAGGCGTGCGGAGCTCGTGGCTCATCTTTGATAAGAATTCGCTTTTGGCTTTTGACGAAGCCTCAGCCTCAACGGCAAGCTTTGAAATTTCAGTTATATGATTTTCATTTTGTGAAAGCGCATTTTTTAAATCTTGCCGCATCTTCCATGTCTTATAGCGAAAATCGTTCTGGCTGCACATGAGAAGGATGCCTACAGAAGACCAAACCAAAAGGTCAACCGTAACGTACTCGACGGTAAGCAATGAAAAATCCAGATTCACCGCAATGCCCACCGAAAAAAAGATAAGGAGCGAGACGACGGTAATCATGACTTTTACTTTTAACAAAAACGGGATAAACACGATGAATATGATGGATACCATATATCCGCCCATGTAAAGGCCGATGGCGTCGCCCGCCGTAGCTGTATTAAGCGCCTTGGAAAAACAAAAATACGCGATCAGTACCGTAAGCGTTGTGTCTGCGTGGTAGCGGAAACGTCTTGTTAACCGAAGCAAGATCATGCAAAGGGCTAAAAGGCTAAAGCCGACGCTCACTAAAACCGCAAGAACAGGGCGCGGGTGCAGCGCCATATCGCTGGGGATATAAGTAGGCCATAATATGAGCGCCAAAAAGACCATGTAGAAAAATTTGCCGGACTCATAGTTAAGCTCCCCCGTGAAAGTTTCGCGGGAGGCTTCTCCGCCGGTTTCTTCAAAAACGCTTCTATATTTTTCTGTAAGCGTCTTTATAAATTCTAACATTTGTCAATTTTCTCCCCAAATATTATGATTGAACGCCCTAACATTATATCAAATACGGAGCGAAAAGGCAATAAAATTTAAACGTTGTTTGGCGCAAAATCCGCCGAAAATCCACCAAACAACCTCATGCCCACAGCCCCTTAAAGAAAACTCTAAAAAAGGGAGGTCTGGCTGCTTTCGGGCAAACCGTTAAGCGCACCGATCTCATAAAGCGACTCCACGACGGTTTTTGAAACGGACGTCCTTACGAGAATGTCGTCGCGCGAGATAAACGCGCTGTCTGACGCGGCTTTTTGCAAGGACTTCGCGGCGGTCTCGCCAAGTCCCCTGATACAGCAGAAGGGAAGCCTGATTTTCCCGTCCTCAACCAAATATTTTACCGCGTCGGATTTGTACAGGTCAACATTTAAAAGCTCAAGCCCGCGCGCCAGCATCTCGACGGTGATTTGAAGGGCGTCGAGCGTTGCGGTTTCTTTTGCGGTGCGCTCGTTTCCTTTTTGCATAAGGCTTTGGATTTTTTCCCTGACAGCCGATTTGCCGCGAAGCGCCGTGACGGCATCGAAATCGCCTCCGCGCACCGTGAACAGCGCCGCGTAAAACGGTATGGGATGGTACAGCTTAAACCACGCAAGCCTCACCGCCGCCATGACGTACGCTGCCGCATGCGCTTTCGGGAACATATATTTTATCTTCATACAGCTTTCGATATACCATTCCGGCACGCTACAAGCGCGCATCGCGTCCTTGTGCTCTGATGTCAGAAGCTTCGCGGCCTGCCCTCTGCGCGTGATTTCCATTATGTCAAACGCCGTTTTGTTGTTGAGCCCTTTTTGTATCAGGTACGTCATAATCGAGTCGCGGGTACCGATTACCTCGGAGATCGTACATGTTTTGTCCCGGATCAAATCCCTTGCGTTTCCAAGCCACACGTCGGTGCCGTGGGAGAGCCCCGATATTTGCAGCAAATCCGCAAATCCGCGCGGCTGTGCCTCTATAAGCATCCCGCGAACGAAGCCAGTACCCATTTCGGGGATGGCAAGGGTCCCGGTTTTACAGCCGATCTCCTCAGATGTGACTCCCAGCGCTTCAGGCGATGTGAACAGGCTCATGACTTTTTCGTCGCTCATGGGGATATCCGCGATTTTTATGCCGGTCAAATCCTCCAGATGCTTGTAGAGGGTCGGCACGTCGTGGCCGAGGATATCGAGCTTTAGAATGGTGTCATGAAGGGAATTAAAATCAAAATGCGTGGTAATCACGTCGGATTCGTCTTTATCCGCCGGACGCTGAACAGGCGTGAAGTCGTAGATTTCATAATTATTTGGCACGACGACCATGCCGCCGGGATGCTGTCCCGTCGTGCGTTTAACGCCGGAGCATCCCATGATAAGGCGATTTTCCTCCGCCTTATGTACAATTTTGCCCTTCTCCTCAAGGTAATTTTTGACAAACCCGAACGCGGTTTTCTCCTGAACGGCGCTGATAGTACCGGCTTTAAACACGTTCGACGAGCCGAAAAGCTCCTCTGTGTATTTGTGCGCGGCGCCTTGGTATTCGCCTGAGAAATTAAGGTCGATATCGGGAGCCTTGTCGCCGTCAAAGCCGAGAAACGTCTCAAACGGGATATTGTGTCCGTCTCGCGCGTATGGAGCGCCGCAGCCTTGGCAGTTCATCGGCGCTAAGTCAAAGCCGCTGCCGGCGCTGCCGTCTTCGATGAAAAGGCTGTGCTTGCATTTTAAGCAGACGTAATGCGGCGGCAGAGGATTCACCTCGGAAATCCCCGCCATCGTCGCGACAAAGGACGAGCCGACGGAGCCCCTTGAGCCTACCAGATAGCCGTCCGACTCCGACTTTGCCACAAGCTTTTGCGCGACTATGTAAAGTACGGCAAAGCCGTGCTCAATGATCGGGGAAAGCTCGCGATTAAGCCTGTCCTCAATGATTGCGGGCAGGGGATCGCCATAAAGCTCTTTTGCTTTACTGTATGTTATATCCTGTAATTCCTGTTCGGCGCCTTCGATTTCCGGCACGAACGTGCCGGGTGGAATCGGCCGCAAATCCTCAACCATACCGGCGATTTTGTTTGGGTTTTCCACAACGATTTCATACGCCTTTTTAGAGCCAAGATAGGAAAATTCCGCAAGCATTTCGTTAGTCGTCTTGAAGTAAAGCGGCGGCTGTTCACCGGAGTCTTGAAATTTCATGCCGTGCATTAAAATTTCCCGGAAAATACGGTCGGACTCGTTTAAATAGTGCACGTCGCCCGTTGCGGCGACAGGGATATTCAGCTTTTCGCCCAGTCTAACGATGGTCTTGTTGTATTCGCGCAGGTTTTCTTCCGTAAGCCTCAAATTTTTCCGAAGCATGAACGCGTTGTTCGCGATTGGCTGGACTTCGAGGAAATCGTAGAATTTCGCGATTTTCACAAGCTCGCCCCAGCTTTTGCCGTCCTGTACCGCACGGAAAAGCTCACCGGATTCGCACGCGCTGCCAACAATGAGCCCATCGCGGTGTTTTTGAAGCTCCGATTTCGGTATCAGCGGTCTCTTGTAGTAGTATTTGAGATGGCTCATCGAGACAAGGCGATACAAATTTTTAAGCCCGCTTAAGTTTTTCGCAATCAGTATCTGATGGTACGACGGGAGCTTCTTAGGGCTCGCGTCGGCGCAGACGGTGTTGATGTCGGATACATATACCGCGGATTTTGCGGCCACGTCCTTTACCATATGCGCGAAAATATCCGCAAGGATCTTGGCGTCGTCACATGCGCGATGGTGCTGGAAGGCCGGCAGCTTCAGGTATTTAGCAACCGTGTCCAGCTTATAATTTTTGGCGTTGGGGTAAAGGGAGCGCGCCATCGACACAGTATCTATATATGTAAAGCTGCAAGACTTTCCACATCTTTTCGCGGCGGCGCTTAAAAACCCCATGTCAAAAGACGCGTTATGCGCGACCAGAATCACGCTGTCACTGCCGCAGAAATCATAAAAAGCTAAAAGCGCATCTTTTTCGCATGGCGCACCCTTTAGCATCTCATCCGTGATGCCGGTAAGCTCCACCACCTCAAGCGGCACATTCTTCTCAGGATCGACAAACGTTGAAAATGTATCCGTCACAACGCCATTCGAAAGCCTTACGGCGCCGATTTCCGTCAAGCGCTCAGTGTTAGGGGAAAGCCCCGTCGTCTCCACGTCAAACACTATAAACGTACCGGTTTTTAAATCAGCGTCTAAATTTCCGGTAACGATCGGCACCATGTCGTTTATAAAATAACTTTCTATGCCGTACAGGACTTTAAAATCCCCGCCGCCACTTTGGATTTGTAAGGCTGCTTTCATCGCGTCCGGGAACGCCTGGACAACGCCGTGATCGGTTACTGCGACGGCTTTATGCCCCCACGCGTATGCCTGTTTGATAAGCTTGTCCACGGTTGTCATGGCGTCCATCGCCGACATATTTGTGTGCATGTGCAGCTCGACACGCTTATGCTCAGCGTCGTCGGTGCGGCGCAAAACCTCGCAAACGCTCACGTCAAGGGGTTTTATGCTGATTTCGCGGTCATACTTGTCGTATTCGGCATGGCCGCGCAAAATCACACCGTCACCCTTATTGATCTCATCGGCCCACTCATGTTTTGCGGGATCGGCAAACGCCTTTATCGAGTTTGAGCCGGTGCCGTCGGTAAATGAAATTGTATAAACAACTCTCGCACCGTTTTGTATCTCACGCTTCTGGATAGAAAAAACTTCACCCCAGACCACAACCTCGCCGCTGTTTGAATCAACCTCGCCAAGCGGTATAGGCGCGGACGTTATCGCTTTGCCTTTTATAACTGTAATGCTATTTGCATTTACAGGTATTTTGCCCGTATCGAAAACGGGTCTTGAGGCTTTCTTCGCGGCTGAGCTTGAATCAGGCTCCGGTTTATCTTGTCGGGCGGTTTTGGAATCTGTTATCTGCTTAACTGCGGCGACCACGGCGGAGTCATCTTGTTTTGGCATATTCTGCAATAAACCTGAGTCACCGCAAATTTCTGTAACAATATGTCTTGAAAATTCGTCCGATACGATTTTACTGATTGCGCCGGACATGTCGCAGCCGCTTAAAAATTCCGCACCGCCAACCTTTAGTTTAATTCTTAGAACGTCGCCGTCAAGGTCGGCGTCAGCTCCGTCTAAAAACCCGTTTACCGGTAATCCGCGTTCCCTAAGCGAATATGTAAGCTCCGGCAGGTATGCACCTGAAAAAAGCGCGGGATTATACCGCGGCAGGATTTTGCATTCATTTAACGAGAGCTGTTCCTTCAGTTGCTTTGCAACCGCGCTTAAGACGGACTTCGGCACAATTTCCGGTATTTCGGCGGTCACTTCAAGCGTTCCGCGGTTTTTATCAAGCGAAACTTGTAAGACCTGAGTATCACCCGGCAAACCGGGTTCGTCAGGGGATAGATGAGCGCTAAAAAGCTCTGAGAAACTAGGCATCCGCGGCACCCTCCTCATATGTAAAGGCATCAACCTGTTCAAGCAATTCAGGTATGATTTTTTCCTGTGGCAGTGTTTTCACAAAGCTGCCGCGCACAAACAAAGCGGCGGAGTTTTCCCCTCCGCAAACACAAATATCGGCTTCTCGCGCTTCACCGGGACCGTTTACGGCGCATCCCATAACGGCGACGGTAAGCTTTTTTGTGTGGTTTTTCAAGGCAGACTCGGCTTTTTCCGCAATCTCCCTGATGTCAAGCGATGTTCGTCCGCATGTGGGGCAAGATATGACGGTGACGCCGTTTTTGTTTTTGTTAAGCGCCAAAAGTATATCCCGTGCGGCGGCGATTTCTTCCACGGGAGACGCTGTCAGCGAAACGCGGATGGTATCGCCGATTCCGTCAAGCAAAAGCGCGCCGATGCCGATTGACGAGCGAATCAGCCCCATACGGCTTGTCCCGGCCTCTGTCACTCCCAAATGCAGCGGGTAATCACGCTTTTGTGCCATCAGCCTGTACGCGTCCACAGTCCGATTCACGCTGCTGGATTTAAGCGACACTACGATACTGTCAAAATCATATTTTTCAAGCAATAAAGCGTGGTGCAATGCGCTTTCAACCAAGGCCTTCGGGGTGGGCGAGCCATACTTTTTAAGGATTTCCTTTTCAAGGGAGCCGGAGTTTACTCCAATCCGTATAGGGATATTTTTCTGTCTGCAAGCGTCGGCGACCTGTTTGACGCGGTCGTTATCGCCGATGTTACCGGGGTTTATGCGGATTTTATCGGCCCCCGCCGCCACCGCTTCAAGCGCCAGCTTGTAATCGAAATGAATGTCGGCGACAAGCGGGATACTGATTTTCTCTTTTATCGCGGGGATCAACGCGACGCTTGCCTTGTCGGGCACAGCGACGCGCAGGATTTCGCATCCGGCCTGTTCAAGCTGGGCAGCTTGGGATATGTTGCCAGTCAAGTCATTATGCTTTACAGAGAGCATGGACTGCACCGCTATGTCGCAACCGCCGCCAATATTCACGTTTCCGATTTTGATTTTTCGACTGAGCACCGCAGGAATTCCCCCATAACTATAGTCAGTTGACTATAAAGGTAAAACCGCTGAGTGAGCGGCTTTTGTTTTATACGAATCTTCCGTTAAACCATCGATAATGTGCGGCCTGTTTTCCGTCCGGCGTTGTCATCGTATCGCTTCGAGATGGTGTGAACTGCACATGAACTATCGTTCATATTTCTTCATATTACGGGGCGAAAGCCCGACTGTGTCCTCCGCCTTGCGCGGCTGAGCGGCAGCGAAAATCTATTTCATAATTTCTGACCGGTCACAACACTAGTATTACAATATTTTCGAGATGTCGTTTACGGTTACAAGAATCATAAGCCCGATTAACAGCAAAAACCCGATTCCATGAACAAGGTTTTCGTAACGCGGGTTTACCGGCTTTCGTCGCACAGCCTCGATGAGCAAGAATATCATTTTCCCGCCGTCCAGCGCGGGAAGCGGCAAAAGGTTGAACACGGCAAGGTTGACGCTGATGATGGCTATGAGCATAAACAGGCTTTCCCAGCCGAACGACGACGCCTGCCCGATCGCGGAGGTCACGCCGACCAACCCGGAGATCTGGTTTAATCCGTAACGGCCTGTCACAAGGTCGGCAAACCCGCCCCAAACCTGTCGGACAATCGAATAAGTCCAGTTAAAGGAGTTTATGATAACGCCAAAAAACGTTGGCTTCACACCCAAGAACTTGAAGTCCTGGGTAATAAACATGATACCGTCTTCGACCTCTTCCATGTGGAAAGCGACAGACCTTAACAGTACGGTATGAAGCTTGCCGTCGGCGTCTCTGCGCTCGACCTCGATGTCCATGATGCCGTCGCGGCTGCGGATAAGCTCGTATATGATATCGTTAGCTGTGCGTACCCGGCGGTTGTCTATTTTCTTGACGGTATCGCCGACCTGAAGCCACTGGTTTGAAACGGCGCCTTCCCCGAACGCCGCGATGGTAGTCGTACCTAAAGCCGGCATATTCGCCGACAAAATACCAAGGATAAGAAGCCCGAGCAAAAGGTTCATGGCGGAGCCCGCAATATTTACAAGCATCCGGTTTATGAGCGAGGCTTTGTTAAAAGAATGCTCGTCGTCGCTTTCCTCGTCGCCGCCCTCCATCGCGCAAAAGCCGCCGATGGGGAAAAGGCGCAGGGAATAAGCGGTATCGCCGCGCTGCCTTTTGAAAAACGCGGGACCCATGCCGAGCGCAAACTCATTTACTTTGATTTTTGACCTTTTTGCCGCAAGAAAATGACCTAGCTCATGGACGAATATTAAAAGTCCAAATACGAAAATCGCAAGGATAATCTGCGGTACGTTGTTCATAATGCCTGTAAAAACAGTGGATAAATTCAAGCTAAAATCACAACCCTTTCTGATTGCTCGCAGCACTTGTCACATGACCTTTGAACCTGTAGTTTGAGAGTATGTATTCACGCGCCATCCTGTCGGCTTCCTCAATATCGTTCAGGCTTGTGCTGTTTTTTGTTTTCACATTATCAAGCGCTGCGCCGACAAGCTCCGCAATCTGCAGAAATCTGATTTTACCGTTTAAAAACAACTCGACGGCCTGCTCATTCGCGCCGTTTATCACACAGGGAGCAAGCCCGCCGGACTTTGCGGCGGAAATACAGTGCGACAGGCATCTAAACGTATCGTAATCGGGTTTTTCAAAGGTTAGGGAGCCAAGTGCCGTCAGTGAAAGCCTGCCGTTACCGCGCGGCAAATGCCGAGGGTATGTAATGGCGTACTGTATGGCGGTTCGCATGTCAAGCGCGCCTAACTGCGCGATTATAGAGCCGTCTAGGTACTCGACCGCGGAATGCAAGACGCTTTGGCGGTGTATGACAATCTCGATTTGCTCGGGCGTCAGTTCGAAAAACCACATGGCTTCAATCAATTCAAGGCCCTTGTTCATAAGCGTCGCGGAGTCCACCGATATCTTTTCGCCCATTCTCCAGTTTGGATGCTGTAACGCTTCCTGCCTAGTTACATTTTTGAGCTCATCGGTTGTCCTGCCGAAAAACGGCCCGCCGGAAGCTGTTAAGATAATACCCTTTACATCTTGGCGCAATCCGGAACGCAAGCATTGAAAGATCGCGGAATGTTCGCTGTCAATCGGGATAACCGGTACGCCATAGCGTTTTGCGGCTGACATTACGAGCGTGCCGCCGGCTACAAGGGACTCTTTGTTTGCAAGCGCCAGAGTCTTTCTTTCTTCGATGGCCCGAAGGGCCGGTTTTAGCCCGGCAATTCCGAGTATCGCGTTGATTACGGCGTCGGCGCCGTCGCATGCCGCCGCGTCACATGAAGCGCCTTTGCCTGCGATGATTTTAACGTCTAAGCCTTTTAACTGCGTTTTTAACGCGGGATACAGTTTTTCATCCTCGATTGCCACGAGCTTCGGTTTAAATTCATGCGCCTGAATTGCTAGAAGCTTAACGTTTGTACCGGCTGAAAGCGCCGCAACCGGAATTTTTAAAAATCTGCACACGGAAAGGCTCTGCTGGCCAATCGAGCCTGTAGAGCCCAAAAGTGCAATTTTGTTCATCTTTTTACCACCTGAATGATAGGGCACAAGTATACCCTAAAATATTTTGCAATATTATCCAAAATATTATACTACAAATATATTAAAAAATACAAAAGATTATGTGAACGAATATGAACTCATAAAACAGAGATCAAACTGATGGCGTGCGCGATGATAAACGTTGCGGGAATCGTGAAAAGCACTGAATCGAACCTGTCCATAACGCCGCCGTGCCCCGGCATGATGTCGCCGAAATCCTTGACGCTGAACTGCCGCTTTATCACCGATGCAAATAAATCGCCGAGCACTCCGAGCATGGCGCAAACCGGCGTTAACAGCAAAATCGCAATGTAATTGACGTAGATATAAACACCGAACGCCTCTAAGCACAGCGTAAAAAGAAACGCGATCAATATCATGAAAACCGTGCATCCCAACAGCCCGCCGATCAGGCCCTCCACCGTCTTTTTGGGGCTTACGAAAGGCGCCAGCTTGTGCCTGCCGAACGCGCGGCCCGCAAAATACGCGCAGGTATCGCAAAGCCACGCGCAGCCAAGCGCGAACAACAAGTAAAAACTGCCGGCAACCACGCCGTAAAAGTCCCGCATGAAAACGGCGCATGAAAAAAATAGCGGCACAAACAAGCTGAACAAGATCATGACAGAGACTTGTTCCAGCCGCTCCGTCCGTAAATTTTTTATAAGCAAAATACAGAAAGACACAAAAAATAAAAACAAAATCGGCAGCACCCATCCTTTTATGGCGGGCTCGTTAAAAAACGGGATAATCGCCGCCATTAAAAAAGAAAGGGAGTCAAGGCATGGGTTTTTAAGGCAGCCCGACGCGCGAAGCATTTCAAACAGGGCCATGACGGAAACTGCCGCGATAATCATATTAAAAAATATAGTACCTATCAGCGCTATCGCGGAGCTTAAAATCAAAAGCCCGATTAATGCCGAAATTACGCGTTGCTTCATAAAACCGCGCTCCTACCGTTCATCAGATGTTGCCAAGGCGCCTGTTGCGTTTTGCGTATTCTAAAAGTGCGCTGTCAAAATGCCGTGGCGTAAAATCAGGCCATAAAACATCCAAGAAAATATATTCCGCATATGCCGCCTGCCACAAGAGAAAATTAGATACGCGTATCTCACCGCTTGTGCGTATGATCAAGTCCACATCCGGAATACCTTTTGTATAAAGGTATTCCCCGAATTTAGCCTCGTCAAGGCTTAAGGGCTTTAAGGGGTCGTTTGCATAAGCTTTAGCGGCGCGTAGAATCTCGCTGCGCGCGCCGTAATTTATGGCAATGCTCAAAACAAGACCGTCCCTTTCGCGGCTTTTCTCCTCGAGATCGGTAATCATGCGGCGGAGATCCAGGTCGAGGGCTGAAACGTCGCCGATTACGCGAACGCGGATATTATCGTCCTTGTACTTTTCGGTATCCTTTAAAAACCCGCGCAGGAGGTCCATGATGCCGGCCACCTCGCTTGCCGGACGCTTCCAGTTTTCAGTTGAAAAAGCGTAGGCGGTGAGGTACTTAACGGAGGTATCCACGGCGTGCCGCGCGATTTTACCGAACACCGAAGCGCCCTGCTTATGCCCCGAAAGGCGCGGCAGCCCGCGCTTTTTAGCCCAGCGCCCGTTGCCGTCCATGATAATGCCGACATGATGCGGGAACCCCTCTTTATTTATAACCACTGAATCACCCATTACGCTATGCGTTCCCCCGTGGATACAGGGGAACGAAAGTATTAGGGCGTGTTCACGCTACCGCTCAACGCCCATCTTTTGGCTGATTTTGCGTCATCCGTCGTTAAAAATTCTTGAAATACGCCCAGTATTCCTGCGAATTTTTGCCTAGGCCGACACAAAATCCGCTCAAAATCTGAACATTTCGGATAGCGGGAACATGCCCTAAATCTCCAAAATTTCTTTTTCTTTTTTAGCGGTGATGCCGTCGATTTCCTTTATGAATTTATCGGTAATTGTCTGGATTTCCTTTTCCAGATCCTTTAAATCGTCCTCGGTGATTTCGCTTTTTTTCTTTTGCGTTTTAAACTTTTCGTTGGCGTCGCGGCGTATGGAGCGTATCGCTATCTTTGAATCCTCGCCGAACTTCTGCGCTTTTTTGCACAGCTCTTTTCTGCGTTCCTCGGTAGGCTGCGGGAACGCCACGCGGATTACGTTGCCGTCGTTTGAGGGATTAATTCCCAAATCTGATTTTTGTATTGCCTTTTCAACCGCGTTTAAGACATTTTTGTCCCACGGCTGTATAACAAGTATTCGCGATTCGGAAACGGATACCGCCGCCAAAGACTGAATCGGGGTCGGCGTTCCGAAATAATCCACCATGATCTTGTCAAGTAAGGACGGGTTCGCGCGCCCCGCCCTGATGGACGCAAGCTCCGAGTTTAATACGTTAATGGTTTTGCCCATTTTTTCTTCATACGTCTTTACGGATTCTGATGCCATTCCATATCCTCCTTCACGAGTGTTCCTATTTTTTCGCCTTTGATCGCGCGCACGATGTTATTGGGGTCGCTAAGGCTAAAGACTAAAACCGGGATGTTGTTATCCTTGCACATGGCGGCCGCCGTGGAATCCATAACCTTAAGGTTATCGCCTAAAATTTTGGAGAAAGTAATCTCGTCGTATTTTTTTGCATTTTGATTTTTGCGTGGGTCGCTGTCGTAAATGCCGTCAACCATCGTGGCTTTTAAAATAATATCGGCGTCGATTTCGGCGGCCCTTAAGCTTGCGGCGGTATCTGTCGAGAAGAAAGGGTTGCCTGTTCCGCAGCCGAAAATGACGACGCGGCCCTGTTCAAAATGACGCAGCGCGCGCCCCCTGATATATGGCTCTGCAATCTGCTGCATCGCGATGGCTGTCTGCACCCTCACGGTGACGCCGTGGGATTCAAGCGCGTCGCACAGCGCCAAAGCGTTCATCACCGTTGCAAGCATCCCCATGTGGTCGGCTCTTGTCCTGTCCATTTTGCCGCTTGTCCTACCGCGCCAGAAGTTTCCGCCGCCGACGACGATGCCGATTTCCGCGCCGAGCTCGACGCATTTTTTTATACCCTCGCAGATATTAAAAACAATGTCGTAGTCAAGACCGAATTTATTTTCGCCCGCAAGCGCTTCGCCGCTCAATTTCAGTAAAATCCTTTTATACTTTATTCCCATAGGCAACACGTCCTCCGTTATAAAATGTACCGCCTATATTCTACAATATGATTGCGTTTCTGTAAAGGGCTATTGTGAAATCGTCAAAAATCCTTATTAATTAATGGTTTTGTCTAAGTTTATTCATTTTTAAAGGGTAAAATGATACTAGCAGACATGTATTTAGGTGGAGGCTGTTTTATGAAAAAACTACTCGCGCTGTTTTTTGTCCTTTTAATTTTTTTAGCGGGCTGCTCTAGAAAGCCCGGCGACAGCGTGCCCTCGCAGGACCCGACGCGCCGGCCCGACGCTCCGCCTTTGCAGGAAAGAAAAGCGCACGATACGAAAACGCCTGACGGAGCCGCCGCTTTCGTGCTTGACGAAGTCATCCACCTTGACAGGGAAGAAACGGAAGCAATGATACGCCAGCATTTATCAATAGAAGAAGTGCCGGAATCATATTACGGGATATTAAGCCAGGTATGTAGAAGAATCAAATATAAAACCGGCGCTTCAAAGATAGACGGCAACAGTGCGGAGATTGAAGTAAACGTAACCGTCGTTGACGCGAAAAAAGCAGTTTACGGCTGCATGCCCGGGGCTTTGGCGCATCTTGCGGCATTGCAAATAGCGGGGAAAGATGTAAACGAACCGGAAGTAGTACTTGCAAATTACGCAGCCTCTAACATTGATTGGGATAAAATGCAAACGATTAAGAAAGACACCGTATTGTATCTCGTAAAAAGCCGTAACGGCGAATGGACGCCCGACACGAACCATCATGGAAACATCGAATTCGTAAACGCCGTAAGCGGCGGCGCGGTGGATCTTGCGGAGAGCCTGAAATCAATCGCGGAACGCTTCCAGTAACCAAAAGGCCGCACCTGAAGGGTGCGGCCTTCGCTATTGTTCAGGTGTGTTACAATTTGTTGACAAAGATTCTTAAGCATGTTAAGATATTGTCAAATTAAACGAACAAACAGCAGAAATATCAGCAAAATCACCAAATTGCTTTGCCGTTCGCTTTATGTGAACAGACCCTAATAATTATGATGTGAGGCGGTATGAATCATGCCTTTGTACACAATGGCGGAAATTTTGAAAGACGCCCAGGAAAACAGTTACGGGGTCGGGTTTTACAATGCGGTAAATCTGGAGATGATCCGTGCGTACATACGCGCGGCAGAAGATGAAAAGTCGCCTGTTATTATTGGAACGGCCGAGGTGCTGCTGAATTACTCGGATTTCGATTGGATTACGCCTGCGTTGCTCAGCGCCGCAAGGCAGGCTGCAGTTCCCGTTGCGGTCCATTTGGATCATGCGTACAGCTTCGATACGATAATGCGGGCGTTGCGGGCCGGTTTTGGTTCCGTAATGTTCGACGGCTCGTCCTTGGATTATGAAGAAAACATACGTATAAGCAAAGAAATTGCGAAAATTGCCCATCCTATGGGAGCGGGGCTCGAATGTGAGCTCGGCAAAGTGGGCGGGCTTGACGAAGGCGAAGGGGTCAAAGGAGAAAACGTTTATACAGACCCTGAGCATGCAAAAGATTTCGTCACACGCACCGGCGCGGATTTTTTGGCTATATCAATCGGAACGACCCACGGCGTATATGCCGAAACGCCAAAGCTTGATTTCAGCCGCCTGTCTGAAATCAGGCGCGACGTGTGCATTCCGCTTGTACTCCACGGCGGCAGCGGGCTTTCCGATTTAGATTTTAAAACATGCATCAAGCGCGGAATCTGTAAGGTGAACGTTTACACGGATGTGATTACCGGCGCCATAAACCGAATCCGGGAGCGCGGGGAAGAACTTGGATATACCGATTTGCTTCAGGCTGCCGAAAACGCCATGTATGACATAACTGTGGAGAAAATCCGCACGTTTGGAAGCGGAGGCCGGGCGTAAGGGGCGCGGATTCCTGATTTGCCGCATATGGATGAGCGATAAAGCATATAAAAAAACCACCGCGCATAAGGCCGGTGGTTTTTTATAAATTTATAAAAGATTATCTGAAAACAGGTTTTTTCCAGTTGGGGTTATTAGAGACTCTTACCTGGTCGTTTTCGCTTTCGCCGTCGCGCAAGAGACGCGCAACCACTATAAAGCGCTGGTATTCGCCGACATTATATTGCCTTGTGCATGTAGACAACGTAAGCAGGCGGTCGGAGCTGTCTACTTCAAAGTCGTAAGTGTATATTGAGCGTTCCTGCCATTCCTTGATAATATTAGCAAAGCCCGTGTTGTTATTAAAGGGCGAGTTGTAATTAAACCGAGGGGTCATCTCGACGTAAGTGACGGAAAAGACTCTCCAAATCCCCTCATATTCCCCGGTTGAAAAATAAATGTGGGGGTTGGTTCTTGCGAAATCTATGCTCTTATAAGACGGAAGCTCCGCAAACATAGTGAGCGGGTTGCCGTCGGGGCCTCTGCCGGGTCCGATTACGAACGGCTCCCTTAAGTTATTCCAGTTATGACCGTACAAGACGATATTCCTGGAAGAACCGCTTTTCCAGTTTGCCCCGAACTTGGTGCGTGAATCGACATACGTTGCGGTTGCAGGCCTTGCGGCCCAGTTTGAGAACGCCAAGTCAGGATAATTCGTGCCGCGCCAGTCGCGCTTTAGATAATGTTCGTTACTTTTTGCGTTAAATGTAATAGGCTCGTTGATTGAGGTTCCTGGAATGGAAAGCCATCCGATGACCTCGGGATTTATCTCCCTGCATTTTTTGATCCATGACTGAAGCCTTTTAAATTCAAGCCCTTCACGCTTGCTGGTGGCAAAGCCCTTTTTCTGGCTTTGCCCCGAATCGTCAATACTGGCGCTTGCCGTTGGCGACAGTAAAAATGCCATAGCAAGAGCTAAAGAAGTAATTTTTAAAACGAGTTTTTTCATAAGCGGATAAATACCTCCCTGAAAATATAGCGGTTGATTTGCCGGGCAAAAACAAACACAAATATTACGCTTAAGTATCACATATTAGTGTGAACTGCATATGAACGTTTAGCACAAATCCATTAACATTTTATCATAATTATCCGTGATGTGACAACAATTATTTTAAAACCGTCAAATATAACAAAAATTACATGGGGCATTATAGAAAAATGGCAAATATTAGGGATTTTATTGCGGATTTTTGTAGCGCCGATTTTTTTGTGATATACTTATTTTGATTACCAAAAGCAAAGGATAAAAGATATGTTTTTATTATCATCACAAGACGGGAAAGCCAGATGCGGCACGCTTAAAACCGTGCACGGCGATGTTAAAACGCCGCTGTTTATGAACGTCGCAACAGCCGGCGCGATCAAGGGCGGAGTATCGTCTAAGGATTTGACCTCGCTAAGGTGTCAGGTCGAGCTGTGCAACACATACCATCTGCACCTTCGCCCCGGCGACGGCGTCGTTTACAAAATGGGAGGGCTTCATAAATTTATGGGATGGGACGGGCCGATCCTCACCGACAGCGGCGGGTTTCAGGTTTTTTCGCTTGCAAAGCTGCGTAAAATTGAGGAAAGGGGCGTAAACTTCCAGTCTCATATCGACGGCAGGCGCATCTTTATGGGTCCTGAGGAGAGCATGAGGATACAGTCGAATTTAGGCTCCACAATCGCGATGGCGTTCGACGAATGCATCGAGAACCCGGCGGAATACGGATATACGGAAAAATCGATTGCAAGGACTACGCGCTGGCTTTACCGCTGCAAGGAAGAGCTCGACCGCCAAAACTCGTCGCCGGATACGCTAAATAAACGGCAGATGCTGTTCGGGATAAACCAAGGCTCCATATACAAGGATTTGCGCGTCCGCCATATGGAGGATATCGTAAAGCTCCGGCTTGACGGATACGCGATCGGCGGGCTTGCGGTAGGCGAGACGGCAAAGGAAATGTACGCGACCATCGATGCGGTGGAGCCGTTTATGCCTAAGGACAAGCCGCGGTACCTCATGGGCGTGGGTACGCCTGTGAATATCATTGAGGCGGTGTCGCGCGGAATCGACATGTTCGACTGCGTCATGCCGAGCCGCAACGCCCGTCACGGCACGCTGTTCACATGGAACGGAATCATGATAATAGGAAACGCAAAGTACGAAACAGATCAACTGCCAATTGACGAAAGCTGCGGCTGCGAGGTGTGCAAAACATATTCGCGGGCTTATCTCAGGCATCTGCACAAAGCGGGCGAGCTCTTAGCGCACAGGCTTTTAGTCATGCATAACCTGTATTTTTACAATACCCTGATGCAGCGTATACAAGATGCGGTCGAATCTAAGGCGTTCGATGATTTTAAAACCCGCATGGTTCCCGTACTCGGCAGGAGGATTTAATACTTGCTTAACGGTTTGATTGTGTGGTATACTCTACGGTGAACAATAAAAGAAGTTATAAAAAGGAGTTTTGATTGATGTTAAACATGTTGCTTGCGGCAGCGCCCGCGGAAGAGGTCGGGGCGATGGGGCTGTTCGGCTCCTTTATGTGGTTTGTGCCAATTATCGCGATTATGTATTTCCTGATGATCCGCCCGCAGAAAAAACGCGAAAAGGCCGTACAGGAAATGCGCTCGAAAATTGAAGTGGGCGACGAAGTCATCACGGTTGGCGGCATTATCGGACGCGTTGCGAGCATAAAGGACGATTCGCTTGTGCTGGAAACAGGCTCTGACCGCAGCAAAATACGCATTATGCGCTGGGCTGTGCAGTCGAACAATACCGTCCATGACACGCCCGATTCCGGCAAATAAAGCAAATAAAAGTACTATCATGGGCAAGCTCCGAATATGAATTAGTATATATTGGAATTGGAGGAGTTTGCATGTCCAATAAAGGACAGATTACAGAAAGCGTAGGAACAGGGCGCATGATGCGGCCGGTCGCTGTCAGCGTTGCTTTAGGCGCTGTGGTATGCGTTGTGATTTTGCTTGTTCTTTCAGTCGTTATTTCTGCGGTAAATGTGCCACAGTCGGCGATTAACCCGATGGCGGTGCTCGCAATCAGCGCCGGCGCGTTCTCGTCGGGACTGTCGTGCTCGAAAATCATGAGAAGAAACGGCCTTATGTGCGGCCTTGTATGCGGTTTGGTTTTCTCTGTGATTGCGCTTATCTGCAGCCTGGCGGTACCGGGTAACGCCTTGGGGCTGGGCGCTTTGCTAAAGACGATGCTGATGGTATTTTCCGCAATGCTTGGCGGCGTGGTCGGCATCAATACAAGGCGGCGCAGAAGATAGTTTTCCATTTTAAAAGGAGGTTAAAAGCCATGAAATATGTTAAAACCTTAAACAAACCGAATTTAAAAGAAACCGCGGCAAAGGGCGGCTGCGGCAAATGCCAGGCGTCCTGCCAATCGGCGTGCAAAACGTCATGCACCGTCGCAAACCAGAAGTGCGAGAAATAGCGAGATTCACGATAATTACAGTTATCCCCGCCGGCACAGGCGGGGATAATTTCATACGGGAGTGTCTTGATTGATTCATAAATTTAAGCAAAAAGGCCATCATATTGTGATTGATGTAAACAGCGGCGCCGTCCATGCTGTGGACAAGCTCTTGTTTTTGTTGCTTGACCACGTAACCCCTCCGCTTTTTGAGCTGCCGGAGAAAACCGCGATTGACGGCTATTCCGGCGCGGAAATCCTCGAAGCCCTTTTGGACATCCGTGAGCTTTACGGCATAGGGCAGCTTTATTCGGACGATGATTACGAAAAATACGCGGAAAACATGGTTTTATCTCCGATCAAGGCGATGTGCCTGAACGTATCCCACGACTGCAATTTGCGGTGCGAATACTGCTTTGCAGAAACCGGCGACTACGCGCAGGGGCGCGCGGTCATGAGCGCGGAAACAGGTAAGGCCGCGATTGATTTTCTGATCAGCCATTCTAAGGACAGGCAAAATCTTGAGGTGGATTTTTTCGGCGGAGAGCCGCTTTTAAACTTTGACGCCGTAAAAGAAATCGTTTCACACGCGCGGTCAAAGGAGAAAGCGCACAACAAGAATTTCCGTTTTACAATAACGACAAACGGGCTTTTGCTCGACGATGAAAAAATCGATTACATAAACGCCGAGATGGAAAACGTCGTGCTGTCCCTTGACGGCCGGCGCGGCGTAAACGACCGCGTGAGGCGAAGGGCGGACGGCTCCGGCAGCTACGGCGACGTTTTGCCGAAGCTTCAAAAGCTTGTCGCAAAGCGCGGCGGCAAGGACTATTACGTGCGCGGAACGTTTACGAAGTACAACATGGATTTTTCAGACGACGTGGCCGCGCTGCATAAGCTGGGGTTCGACCAGATTTCGATCGAGCCGGTCGTTGCGCCAAAACAAATGCCATATGCGCTTACCGGCGAGGATTTGCCGCGGATTTTCGATGAATACGAGAAGCTCCGCGACGTTTTGGTAAACGAAAAGCGCGCGGGGAACGGCTATAACTTCTTCCACTTCATGCTGGATCTGGACCAAGGCCCTTGCGTAATAAAACGGCTTCGCGGATGCGGCTGCGGCAACGAATACGTCGCCGTCACGCCGGACGGCGGCATTTACCCGTGCCATCAGTTTATCGGGTACGACGGCTGGCGCATGGGCAGCGTCCACGACCAAAGCTTTGACCTTGGGATGAAAGATATGTTTTCGAAAATCAGCGTGTACCAAAAAGACGAATGTAAAACGTGCTGGGCGAAATTTTATTGCAGCGGCGGGTGCAGCGCGAACAATATGCGCTACGAGGGCGACGTGAAAAAGCCTGTGAAGCTGACGTGCGATATTGAAAAAAAACGGCTGGAATGCGCGATCGCGATGAAGGCGGAATTAGCGGAGGATAGCCCTGTCGTTGTGTAGGTAATTTATATACTGCGAGGGAAACAAACCATGAGCAAAAACGAAATAAAACAAACGGGGTTTTAGGCCCTGTCACGGAAGAAATTTATTTTCGCGGCTTTTTATTGCCGGCGTAAAAAGATTGCATGAGCGCCATGAGAGGCTTCGAAAGAGGTCTAATAAGTATCGACAGCAAGGCGGAAAATCGGCAGACATAGCTTCGGCGAACAAGATAATAGCCAATCACCCCTTCGAAAACGCTTGCCTGTTAGATGTTGTCCAAAAATAAATTGGCGGCAGTGATAGCTGTCCAAACATCCTATGAGACCCGTTCACCGCAGACTTAGCTGCCGAAGGGTACCTGACAAAATAAATCATACGATTACAGGCGCATTGTAGCACAAAATATTCGCTGATGGTCCCGACGGAGCGTGTGACTCGCGAGGCTACGCGCCACTATTGGCCTTATCAACATCTTTGAGGCAATCACGCTAGTGCGCTGTGAACATTATGCCCATATGATGTTAATGTTTATTGATGGTTAGGCATAAGGAGGATAATTCTCTATGAGCGAAAAAACGACGGTGGCAATCACCATTCAAGGCTTAACTAAAGCGTACAAAAACAACAAAGTATTGAGAGGGGTTAACATATCGGTACAAAAAGGGAGCATTTTCGCATTATTGGGCTCGAATGGCGCGGGAAAGACGACAATAGTAAAAATTTTATCAACGTTGATACATCCAGACGGAGGGAGCGCGGAGGTTCTTGGCCTTGACGTCGTAAAGCAAGCGAAGCAAGTGCGAAACCACATTAGCTTAACCGGCCAATTTGCAACAGTGGATGAACAATTAACAGGAAAAGAGAATTTACTGATTATTGGAGCGTTATGGCATGTATCCGACAGGAAAGAGCAAGCGGATAAATTGTTAGAGATGTTTCAATTGACTAACGTTGCAAACAAACGGGTATCTACATATTCGGGTGGCATGCGCCGCCGATTGGATATTGCAATGGGCATGATGGGACAATCATCGATCGTGTTTTTAGACGAACCAACGACTGGGCTTGACCCGCAAAGCCGGTTGGCCATGTGGAATATCGTGAAATTAATGTCGAGTCTTGGCAAGACGGTCTTTTTGACAACGCAATATTTAGACGAAGCTGATTATTTGGCCGACTATATTGCAGTTTTACACGAAGGCGTTATCATTGCAGACGGCACATCTGAAGAATTGAAAAAAACATTGCCACAAGGCATTATTCAAATTCAATTTAATAATGAGTTGGATCTGAAAAAAGCAAAGGCGTTATTAGATGAATATCCCATTCGAGACGACAAAGAAATAAATACATTGAATATACAAACGGACAGTAGTGCAAAAGCCTTTGCGGACGTTTTAAACCGTATAAATGAAATAAACATCGAAATCCTAAAATTCACACCTAAACAACCTACGCTTGAAGACGCATTTCTTATATTAATTGGTGAGAAAAAGGAGGATGTGTGACATGCGATATAGCAAAGAAGGTTGGTTTTTGCGTGATTCGATAACATTGTTTGAGCGATGCATTATGTTGGCGTTTCGGAGCCCAGGCGCAATCGGTTTGGCATTTATTGCGCCGGCTTCTATAATGGCGGTGTTCGTATATGTGTTTGGTGGTGCGTTGGATATAGGAGACGTAAGTGTCGTTGACTATATCGTACCGGGGGTTGTCTTGTTGACAATCGGACAAAGTGCGGCCCCAATTTCAGTCAGATTTAACAACGACATGACAAAAGGGGTTATTGATCGATTTCGAGCCATGCCCATTGCAAAATCTTCTATCTTGATAGGACATGTAACGGCGACGGTTTTGCAAAATGTTATTTCAGTCGCAGCGACAATTGGCGTTTCACTGCTTGTCGGTTTTCGACCGCAAGCCGGTTTGATCGATTGGTTGATGGCCGCGGGTATAATGTTGCTTTATATTATTGCAATTATGTGGTTGACGGTGTTTGTCGGTTTGTTTGCTAAAGATTCCGAAGGCGCTTCCAGTATGATGACATTGCTCGGCACACTTCCGTTTTTAAGCTCGGGGTTTACACCAACAGATACGATGCCTGTGGCTTTGCGAATATTCGCGGAAAACCAGCCCATGACACCGATAATAAACAGCGTACGTGCATTGTTGCTAGGTGAATTGTTAGATGACAGGACATTGCAGCTTGCGTTGTTTTGGTGCGTGTTAATGATCGTGATATTCTATATCTCCGCTTTGCTAATTTATAAGCGTAGAACGACAAAATAATGCTAAATTGGGATCTGTGATTTAATAGTTGGGGTTTAAATATAATCAGTTAAGTGCGGTAACCACCTGGTTGAATAACAGTAAGCGTAAAACAAGACGTCACATGCAAAAGCAGTATAAAAGTGTGAGAAAATATCCTAAAGGACTCGAAAAACTAACGGTAAGAAAATCGAGACAATACTCAGAAGGAGAAATAGGAAATGGACACACGCAAGATGGCAATGGAGCTTCGTGTAAATCACTGGGCATCAGCCCTTCATGAGCGGCGAGCCAGCGGATTGAGCATACGACAATGGTGCCGTGAAAACGGAGTTGGGGAGAAAACATATTACTACTGGCAACGCAAGCTACGCGAAGCTGCGTGCCAAAAGTTGCTCCCTACCGAGCAGGAGAAAGATAATAAATCACTCGTTCCGAGCGGCTGGGCCGTATGTGAATCTGCGAAACCTGCGGTGGAAGCAAGCATAGTGACGGTTGAGA